>Ga0315275_10000145_pt1 | contig 55289 bp, 50 predicted proteins | sample YL17G03_0_MG_FD_205557 | JGI IMG/M metagenome (GOLD analysis project Ga0315275, IMG submission 205557) | Sediment microbial communities from Yellowstone Lake, YNP, Wyoming, USA - YL17G03_0 | ecosystem: Environmental > Aquatic > Freshwater > Lake > Sediment | place: USA: Wyoming | collected... | reverse complement strand
ACCGATTCATAACCGCCTACCTGGAAACCGCCGCTCCCTTCGAGTGGCGCGCCGCCAAAGTCCATGCCAAATCCCTCACAAATACATACTATGACTTATGTCACTAGGTACTAGCGACCTTTCGGGTTCGGTCGTCCAGGTACTCAACTACCGGCACGAATTGGTTCGGAATCTGCCAACGCTGACCGATAACGCGGCCACCACACTCAACGCGTTTAGCCCAAAGTGCGCGGTCATTATCGGCAACGCGGAGGTAGAGCTTCGCGACGAATCAGCTCGACGCTCATTCGAGCTGTTCCGCGCCAGCCTGAAGGATGTCGAAATCGTCACCTACGACGAGCTCTTTCGGAAGGTTGAGATTCTGGCTGAGTTATTCAGCCTGAAGCGAACCAAGGCGACCGATAAGACAGAGTAGGCGAGCGGTGGTGGAGCAGGTCCGTTTGATGACATCGCCAGTCTGTAATGAAGCGTGCCGTGATGGCGGCACAGGCATCCGGCGAGCGTCGTCCAGTGCCGGGCTCATCACCTCGCACGCTTGCTGCAGCACCTCGCGGCTCCGTCGTTGCGCCTGGAACTCCGACAGATCGAGCGGAGGGCCGAAGCGCACTCGCAGCTTGGCCGCCAGAAGCACCGGCTTCCCTCGCGGCAGCAGCCGGTCGGCCCCGTCAATGCCGACCGGGACGACTTGCGCTTTGCCGGCAAGAGCGAGGAACGCCGCGCCGGCCTCGAACGGCATGAGCCGGCCGTCCGGGCTGCGCGTTCCCTCGGGGAATAGCAGCAGCACCTGCCCGTTGTCGAGCAGGTGCAGCGCCCGCCGCAGAGCTTGCTGGTCCGCCGCCTCACGCTTCACCGGGAACGCGTGGGTGCGGCGGATGACCGCCGAGAGAACGGGGATGCGGAAGAGCTCCGCCTTCGCCATGAAGTTCACGGGCCGAGGGCAGGCGGCGCCGACGATGGGCGGATCGGCATAGCTGGTGTGGTTAGCGATCAGCAGCACGCCGCCGGTCGCGGGGACGTGCTCGCGGCCGCTCACCTCCCACCGATTGTAGACCCCAAACAGCAACCTGAGGAAGCAGCGGCAGGCGCGATAGAGTGCCGTGCCATTGGCCGGGATCAGGCTCCGGTCCGCCGTCTGGGTGGTTGGCATGATGGCGCAAGATAGCCGTTGTCGAGCAGCGCTGTCAATCCGACCGCTGGGTTTCGGGCGCGAGCGCCAGCCCGTGAGGCGCCCGTTCGGGGGCGATATCTGACACGAGCTGGGTCGGCTCTTCGAGCCGGAAGACGTAGGCCGCGGCGCCGGCAGCCCCCAGGGCGGTCAGCGCAAACAGCACCTCGTAGGAGACGAAGCCCAGCAGGATGCCCCCGACCAGTGGCATGATCACCACCGGGGCCGAGAGGGTGGCCGACAAGCCGAGGAAGAGCGGGCGGATGTCGTCCGGGGCCAGCTCCAGCACGTAGTTTGTGATGCCCATCCACGCGCCGGCGCCTGCAATGCCGTTGAAGAGGAAGGTCGCGGCATACCAGTAGGCCATGTCGCGCTCCAACTGTAGGGCGCGCGCGAGCGGCGGCATCGCCAGCGCGGCCAGCGGCGCGAAGACAGAGACGAGGGCGACCCCGCGGAGCACGGAGCGAGGGCCGTGGCGATCGTTCACATAGGCCCAGACGGGGCTGAAGGCGAGCGACCCGGCGATGCCGGCCCAGATGAAGATTCCCCCCACCGACTCGGGTAGCTTGAGCTGCGTGTTCGCGAAGACAGCATAGAACTGGATGGCGAGTCCCGCCACTCCCATCGCGTTCTGCGCCAAGATGAGCCGGAAGAGAGGCGGGTAGCGCCGCAGCGTAGACGGGATGGACCTGACTATGCGAAGCAGCGATTGGCGCTCGCTTATCGGGCTGCCGTGTGGTTCTTTGATAAAGACCAGCGCAATGGTGGAGAGCCCCATGCAGACACAGAGACAGGCGAAGAGCAACCCGTAGTTGTGCGGGAAGGGCAGCGATGGGTCGGATAGCACGCGGCGGACGACCGCGCCGGCGCCGATCGCCAGAATACCGCCGGCGAAGTTGATGCTCCCGAAGAAGCGGCCGCGAAGCTTGGGAGGGACGGTACGCGCGATGATGTCGTGCCAGGGCACCCCAACCAGACCGTCGGAGAAGAAGAACACCGCGTAGACCCCGATGAGCAGGAACAGCAGCGCCTGCGTCGGCGACCCGGCGGGAAGCAGGTAGAAGGCCGCGGCAAGCCCGATGAACGGCGTGCGCGCGAAGAGACACGGCAAGAGGACGAATGGCTTCTTGCGGCGGCGGTGGAGAACGAAGCTGGTGGCGATGAGCTGCGGCACGATCCATCCGGCCCGCTGGATCGCGCCGACAAGGCCGATGGTGAGCCGGGAACCGTGCAGCTTCTCGATGAGCACCGGGAGCACGACCACCGGGTCCATGAAGGCGAGCCCGGCGAAGAAGAACGCCGCATCTATGGTGATGACGACGAAGTTCCAGCCGGTGAAGGGGTAATGGTTCCGCGGCGCCTGCGCTTCGGTGGACATGGCTCTCAAGCGCCTTCAGCCGCCGATGACATGCATGGCGCGGATGCCGTCGGCGTCGGCCACCTCGGCCCAACGGCATGGCTTCCCGGCGGTGGCGTGCCTCAGCAAAGCTCCGATCTCTTCCCCTGGGCGCGTGCCTCGCAGCACCGAGAGCAGCGAGACTCCGGCGGAGCTGAACAGGCAGGCCAGCAGGTCGCCGCGGGCGCTGATGCGGAGGCGGTTGCAGCGGGCGCAGAACGGCTCCGAGATCGGGGTAATAAGGCCCAGCGTGCCCTCGGAATCATCGAGCCGGTAGTACCGCGCCGGCCCGCCGCCCTGCGGGCCCTCCACCGGTCGCATCTCACCCATCTGCGCCAGCCGATCGAGCACCTGCTGAGCGGGTAGGTAGCTCGCATGCCCGCAGGTCGGCATCGCCTCGATGAAGCGCACGTGAACCGGCCGGCTCCGGGCAAGCTCCACGAAGCCGTCCAGATCCGTCGGGCCCGGGCCCGAAGGCGATGCCAAGACGACATTCACCTTCAGCGGCAGGAGGCCCGCGGCCAACGCTGCGTCAATGCCGCGCAAAACGTTCGCCACCTCCCCGCCGCTCGTCAGCTCCGCGTAGCGGCGCGGGTCGAGGGAGTCGAGGCTGACATTGACTCGCATCAGTCCGGCCGCGGCAAGGCCGGCAGCGCGGCGCGCGAGCGTCTGGCCGTTGGTGGTGAGCGCTAGGTCCTCGACCCCTGGGATTGCCCGGACCCGCCGGACGATATCTTCGAGGTCGGCGCGCAGCAGCGGCTCGCCACCAGTGAGACGGATCCGACGTACGCCGAGGCCCGCCGCCGCTTCAGCAATCACCGTCACGTCGGCGGCCGTGAGCACATCCTGCGCGACGGCGCCGCCCCCGCCGGGGCGGCAGTAAGCGCACCGCAGGTCGCAGCGCTCGGTGAGCGATATCCTCAGATAGTCAATGCGCCGACCGATGGAGTCGGTCAGCGCGGAGGTAAGGTCCATAGTTCATCACAGAGCAGAGATTCGCCGCTGTCGGCAGGACGCCTTGGCTGGCCGGCGAGGAAGAGAGCGTGGGGACGGGCTGCTAGGCCGGAGGGGAGTTCAGCGATGACTCGAGCCCGGCGAGCGAGCCCTCGATGTTGTTGATCCGGTCCTCGCAGCGCCGCAGCAATCGCTCCATGCGGCGCGGCGCGTCTGTCTGGTTCACCAGGTAGGCGACGCCGACGACGCCCAGCGCCACGCCGGCGGCGATCCCCACCCACATCCAGAGTTGACGGCTGTCGCAGGTGTCTTCCATTGCAGTGCCGAGCAGGTCCGGTCAGACCTGCCAGACCTTCTCGCCGTCGTCGTAATCGTCCCGCCCGCTCAGGATACGCTTCACAAACGTGACCAACTCCAGCGGGTTAAATGGCTTGGTCAGATAGGCGCTCACACCCGAGGACCAGCCCCGGAAGACATCAGCGTCCTGGGCCTTGGCGGTGAGCATGATGACCGGTATCTCCCGGGTATCGGGATTGGCCTGGAGCCGCTTGAGCACCTCGAAGCCGTCCATCTTGGGCATCATGACATCGAGGACGATGGCGTCGGGCTTCTCGGTCTCGACCTTCCTGAGGGCATCCTGGCCGTCAAAGGCAGTGACCACCTGATAGCCGGCCCGCTCGAGGTTGACCTGGATGAGGCGGACGATGTGCCGCTCATCATCAACGGCCATGATCTTCTTGCCTGGCATGCTCACGACCTTCCTGACGGGCGCGAACGGCCCAAGAGTGGACTCCGAGGCTGGGCGGAGTATAGCATGGGCATTTCGGGCATGTCAACGGAAACCGAAGGACGGGAGGCAGCGGGTGAGTGAGGCGGTGTCATATCGGGTCGGAGGCGATTCACCGCCCCTCGACTCCGCTGGGGACAGGCAGAGGCGCAGAGGGCGCAAAGCGGGACGGCTTGGCCGCCTGCGGCGGAAGGGCGGAGGCGGAACGACGAGTCATCCGCAGATGAACCCGCCTTCGCTGAAGCTACGGTGGGCAAGCACAGATGCACGCGGATCGGCCGCCCGCCGGAGGCGGCCAAGCCTGCGGCGGAGCGGCCGAGGGGAGGCGAAGAGCCGAGAGTCGAGCCCCCTTCGTCAAGCCCGCTTCTCGTAGAGTTGCTCGCGACCGTATGGCCCGCTGTTGTAGAACAAGGCGAGGTGCTGGCCTTCGAGTACCAGGAGATGGTGTCGCCAGAGATTCACACCCTCCCCCGCCGCGATTGCTGCCTCAGGGATGTCGTCAATCCACTCTATCGGCTCTGGGTACCATGCCCATCCCCCGATAGGGAACTCCTCATCACAGAAGGCGAAGCCACCGAGGCTCGGAGGGGGCTCCTCCCGATGCGCGGCCGTGTCTGAGGCGAGTGGCGCAGTCGGCGACGCGTTCACCAGGCCGACCCAGCGGTGCTGCCGGCCCGGCAGGAGTTGCAGCCCGCCTACCCAGCCCCCTGCCCAATGGCCTGGCACCTCGGAGGGAGGGAGCACAATGCCGAGCTTCCGGGCTTGCCGTTCCCCGACGCGCTGAATGGCCGCGCCTTGGGCCGACCCCAGCGGACTCAACTGGCGCGGCTGAGCGACCTCCGGGTACCCCATGTAGAAGTAGAGAATCTCGCTGCGCTCCGGGAAGAAGAACCCCGATACCGCGTCCGCGTGCTTGGCGTCGAACTCGTCATGGGCGCCGAGCCCGATCAGGGGACCGTCCACGAGCGTCCACGGGCCGCAGAGCCGCTCCGCCCAGGCCTGCTGGATGAGCTTGTGACGGTCCTGATGACTCACGGTGACGAGGCAGTACTTCCCACCTATCCTCGCGGCTCTGTTCGGACGGTGAGCATCCATCACAACATAGGGCTTGTGCGTGCCCCCGCCCAGCAGCGCCCCCGGATTGGCGAAGGGCAGAGGACCCTCTACCTCCCACGGACCCCTGGCCCGTGGGTCGCGGCAGAGGGCGTGGGCGTGGCCGGGAGGGGCATAGAAGAGGAACATCCGCCACGCCTTCACCTCGTCGTCCCAGACGATACAGGGGTCTCCTGCCACGCTCTCGCCGGTGTCGGTCCGGCGTCTTCCCACGGCCAGGCCGCGGCGCTCCCATTCGGTCGGGATCGAGATCCGGCTATCAGCAGTCACGAGCCATCCCTTCTGGCGCCAGTCTGGCGCTTCGGGTCCGACACCGACACCTAGCGCCTGTTCGCCACGCACGTGCTGGCGCTCATGTCCCGCCAGAAGTGCAAGGTTGGGCAGGCCCACCGGCGCATATTAGGCCGCCATCCACTCCGTGTCAATCGCATCGTGCGATTCGGCACTGAGCAGTTGGGCTCGATCCGTGACCCGGCGGGCGGGGGAACACCGGGATCGTCTCAGTGAAGGGCTTGCCAGGCTTGACACGAAGGTGGCGTCTGGCTAGATTACACGCGGCTGACCAGGGACAAAACGATACTGCTCTAGCAGGGATCCGCACATCAGCCCATCGCGCGCCTGCTTTGCGCCATCCGACTTACCGGGTGGCGTGAGGCGGGCGCGTTCCGTTGTGCCGGCGCGAGGAGGTTGCACCATGCCGCATACTGCCGACGGACGTCGTCCGATGACTCTTGACGATCTGAAGAACGGCTGGCCCGGCATCGGCCGAGTTGAGCTTGCACCCGATGCCGGTGCCGTCATCTATGAGTACGAGGGCGGGCTATGGCGCGTGGACCGCGCGGGGAACCGCGAACGCCTTGCCGAGGGCCGCTCCCCGCGCCGCTCCCCGGCCTCCGACACGCTCGCCTTCCTGCGCGGCGACCCGGCCCAGGTTTGGACTTCAGATACCGACGGTGTGGAGCAACAGCACACCAGCTGCCCGCGCGGCGTCTCCGATTACTCTTGGTCCCGCGATGGCCGCCGTCTCGCCCTCATCTGCCCGGGAGAGTCAATCGAGGAGGCCGGCGCCGACGACACCATCGTCGAGCTTCACCGCCCGAAGCTCGATCCCGGAGATACGCTGTGGATCGTCTTCCTCGCCGCCGGCGAGGTCCGCTTCGTCGCCTCCGCGCCCGCCGGCGTGAGCTGGTCCGGCCCCGCGCTTCACCCCCACGAAGACCGCGTCGCCCTCACCGAGCGGAAGCGTGGCGAGCCCGAACGCGTCGCCATCATCGACTCCGCCACCGGCCACTCGCATCGCCTCGTCGCCACGGACATCCGGCCTTGCATGAATCCGCGCTGGTCGCCCGACGGCACGCGCCTCGCCTTCCTGTACAGCCCGCACGACTTCATCTACCCGCTCCAATGTCAGTGTGCCGTGGTGCCTGTCTCGGAGGGCGAGGCGGCCGGCGACCTCGTGTGGTATGGCGAAGGCTACTACCTCGAGGAGAATGAGGACCTGTGCTGGCACCCCGATGGCCAGTCCATCTTGGCCATCGGCCAGCGCGGCGTCTCCCGCCACGTGGTACGGGTCGATCTGGTACGCGGCGAGGTGGAACAGATCACGGACGAGATGGGCTGGCACCGCCTCCTGCGTGTCGGCCCCAATGGCACGTCGGTGGCCTGCACCTTCACCTCGCCGACCTGTCGAGACGAGGTCCGCCTCTTCCCTACCGTCGACGGACCGCACCGGACGCTGTTCCGCGCCGGCGATCAGCTGAAGGAGATCCGCCTGGCCGACGCGGAATTGGTCCGCTGGCGCGCCCCGGATGGGATGGAACTGGAGGGCGTGCTCGTCAAGCCGCTCAACTACCAGCCCGGTCGGCGCTACCCGCTGCTCGTCGATCTCCATGCCGGCCCCGCGCCTGGCGCCACCGCCCGATGGGTGTCGCCTTGGCACTGGATGGCCGCGCAGGGCTACGCCACCTTCAGCCCAGACTTCCGAGGTGGCCAGACCTACGCCTGGGCAGAGCCGCCGACCGAGGAGCTCGATCGCCTTGACGTCCTGGCCGGCGTTGACCACCTCATCGAGAACGGAATCGCCGATCCCCACCGGCTCGGCGTCTACGGCTTCAGCTACGGCGCCGACCTGCTCGCGTGGATGCTCGGCCACACCGACCGCTTCCGCGCCGCCGTGCTCACCTCCGGCGGCGGCGACCCACTCGTCATCTACGGCCTCCGATCCGGCGGCAACACGGGGCTTGCCGGGTACTATGGCGGTCGGCCCTGGGAGGTGCCGGAGAAGTACCTGTACTGGTCTCCGCTCACCCACCTCCATCGCGCCACCACGCCGACACTCCTCTTCACCGGCGACGACGACCTCATCCACGTCCGGATGCTGTACACCTGGCTCTTCCATGCCGGCGTCGAGGTCGAAGCGGTCCACTACCGCGGCGAAGGCCACGGCATCGCCCGCGGCCCGCACTGGATGGACTGGATGGCGCGGACTCTCGCCTGGTTCGATAAGCACCTGAAGACGTAGCGAAGGAGCGCCCCAGTCGCACTCTCCCTGGATGGCGACGGAATCGACTAGTCCTTATCATCATACGGAGAAAAAGCGGCCGAGAAGTCCGTTTCAGGTGGATTGGGGGATGGCAGCGTGGAGGGTGGAGTCGGGAAGGCAAAAGGGGAAAGGCAAAAGGGGCGGACCCTACTCCGCGCTTGCTCCTGGCGGAGCCGCAGCTTCCGCCTTCGCCAAGGCTGCGGTGGACGAGAGGTAGGGCAAGGCGGAGCGGGCAGGAGCAAGCTCCTGCCGAACGGGATGCGTCGGACGGTTCGGACTCGTAGGGCTGGGCAGCGTTTCCGGCGAAGCATGCTGTAGGTTGACCGGAGGGTTGCCATGAATGCAGCGAACGTCTTGCAGGTCTCGGTGTCGCAGCAGCACTGGGCGCAGGGGGTTGACCGCAACCTGCGCCGGACGATCGAGCATATTCGGGTGGCCTGGGAGGAGGGGAGCGATGTCATCCTCTTCCCCGAGGCGAACCTGACGGGATATGACTTCCCTTACCTGGTCGGGCTCGGCGCACACGAGGCCGAGCGCGCGCTGGAGCAGGTGCAGGAGTTCACGAGGGATGCCGGGCTACACGTGATCTGCGGGACGGTCCAGCGGCGCGGGGGCAATGACAGCTTCCTCAACCTCGCGCACGTCATCGCGCCGAATGGCGAGATCGTACACGAGTATGCGAAGGTCCAGATGGCGGGCGAGGACGAGCAGCGCTACTGCCGGCCGGGGAGCAAGCTGTCGCTGTTCGAGATCAAGGGCTTCCTGGCCACCATCGTGATCTGCCGCGATGGGCGGCACCCGGAGCTGTACCGGCTGCCGGCGATGGCGGGCGCGCGCATCCTCTTCCAGCCGGCCTGCTCGACGGAGACGATCGAGGCGTTGTGGTGGAAGCGAGAGGCGGGCCGGGCGACGCAGGCGGCAGGGCCGACGACGTCCATCTTCCACTGCTGCTCGAACACAGTGGGGCAGGACTATGGGGGGAAGCAGTCGTCCTCCGGCGGGTCGTTCATCAAACACCCGACCGGGCTCTCGCTGGCGGAGGCCGACCGGTACAGTGAGATGGTGATCACGGCGCGGCTGGACATGGAGCAGGCCGATGGGAGGTATGCGCGGGCGAGCGCCGAGCAGCCGGAGTTCCTGCGGCCGTACCACGAGCAGGCGATAGCGGAGATCCGGGCGCGGAAAGACCTGCGGCCGGAATAGAGGCCAGGGGCGGTCAGCCGGCGGCGCCGGACTGCGCGACCTCGCCGTGCGCTCTGATCGCTTCTTCGGCCGCCTTCCTGATCCGCTCAATCTGCTCCTGGTCAGCGCCGGCGGGGTTGACCGCGTAGACGGCCAGGCTCAGGTTCATCGTTGCGACGAGATCGGAGAGTAGGGAGCGCACCCGGCCTGTGGCCTGCTCCGCCCGCGAGACCTCCTGCTGGAGCTTGCGGCAGTCGCGGAGCGCGGCTCGGTGCATCCTGCCGATGAGGATGACGCCGATGAGGCCGGGAACGGCGACGACGGCGATCCCGATGTAGTACGCGACCAATCCACCCGTGATCTGGCTAAGCATCGGTTCTTTGTCCTCTACAAGAGCCACTTCCGGCTGGGCTGTTCATCTGATGCTACATTCCGTAGCGGCGCTGAGCAATCGCCTAAGAGGGTGACAGGAAATCAACGGAAAGGACTACATACAGAGGGTGAAACGTGGAATCAGCAAGTGGCCGTGTCGGGGGAGGGGGTGCCAGAGGTAGGCCCGCCGGCCGTGGATGGTACAGGCGGCGATGGGCAGGATTACCCAGGCGGGAGATGCGCGCGGCAGGCCTCGGTCGGTCAGGACGGTCGTCATAGACGACCAGCTGGTCTTCCGGCTTGGCCTGCGGATGTACCTGACAGGAGCGCTGCGGGAAATCGAGTGGCTGGGCGAGGCGGAGACCACGGAGGCGGGAGTCGTCCTCGTCACCCGGGTGCAGCCAGACCTTGTGTTGCTCGACGCCTTCCTGGGCGATGAGAGCATCGGCGCGCTGCTCACGCAGTTGCGGGAGAAGTGCGCTCACTGCCGATTGGTGGTCTTGGCCAACTACCCGGATTCCAGGAACCTGGCGCTCGCGGCAAGCGCCGGCGCCGACGGGTACATGCTGAAGACCCTTGCGCCGGAGCAGATTGTGGGCGCGCTCAAGGACATCGTCCGCGGGACCAAGTGGATCCAGCCCGACCTGGCGCAACAGCTTTACACAGAGTTCGCCCGCGGGCCGAGCGCCGGCGATGCGCTCGCCGCCCTTGACGTGGCGCTGACGCCGAGGCAACTTGAGATCCTGCGGCTGATCGCGCAGGGCTTGCGCAACGCCCAGATCGCCGAGCAGCTCACGATCAGCGAGCAGACGGTGAAGACGCACGTCGCGCATCTGCTGGAGAGGCTCGGGGTGTCGAGCCGGCTGCAGGCAGCGAGGTACGCGATCAGCAAGAAGCTGGTGGACGCGTAGAAGCGACGGAAACGACGTAATCCGCAGATTCCGCAGATGACACAGAGCATGTCGTGCTTCGCACGACATGGGAACGGGGCAGGAGCAAGTTGCCGGAGGCAACCAAGGCTCCGGCCCAGCAAAACGGTGGACGCGAAGGGATGAATGACGGGCTCGCCTCTCGGCGAGCCCGATGTCGCAGCTTGGGGCCGGGCGGGGGCGCGCTCACTTCCAGTGGTTCCAGGATATGAAGTCCTCCAGCGGTATACGGCCCTCCGGATCGGTGAACGGGTCTCCCTCGGGATACCCCAGGGGCGTGAGCGCGACCACGTCAACATCCTCCGGCAGCCCGAAGTAGTCCTTGAGCGCAGCGTTGCTGAATGACCCGATCCAGCAGGTGCCGAGGCCCTCGGTTCTGGCCGCGAGAGTGAGATGGTCAACCGCGATGGCGACGTCCACGATCATCGAGTAGCGCCCCATCCACTCGCCCCGGTTCCATTTGATGTCCCGCCCGCAGGCGACGACGACAACCGGGGCGGCGGCGATGAATGCCTGATTGTGGCACATCGTGGCGAGGTTCCGCTTCGCCTCCGGGTCGCTGACCAGGATCAGGCGAGTCGGCTGCCGGTTGCTACCCGATGGCGCGATTCGGGCGGCCTCCAACACCCGCTGAAGGGCCGCCTCCGGGATGGCGTCGGGGCGATAGCTCCGCACACTCCGCCGCGTTCTGATCGCATCGTAAAGGTCCATGGTATGCCTCCTTCACCAGAGATTGGCGAGCACGATCCCCGCTGCCACCAGGCCGGCGCTGACCAAGAGCGCCGGGGACAACTGCTCGTGGAGCACGAGCGCGCTGAGAAACACGCCGACCAGTGGTGCGATGAAGCCGAAGATGGCGACGCGGCTTGCCGCGTGACGCCGTATCAGCCAGGTCCAGATGGTGAAGCAGAGGGTTCCGATGATCAGCCCCTGGTAGACGACCGCGGCGATGCTGGCCGCGTTCGGCCGCGCGCCGGCAAGGTGCTCGAAGAGCAGGCTGTAGGCGAGGAAGAGGGGCGCGCCGATGAGCATCTGCCAGAGCACCACCCGGTCGGAATCAATGCGGGCGACCGCATGCTTGGTGTAGACGATCTGGGCGGCGAGGATGAGCGCGCTTAGAAGCTGGATGGCATCGCCGAGGAACTGGCGGCCGTGCCACCCACCCCACTCTCCCACGAACAGCGCGGCGATGCCGGCGAAGGCGGCGACGAGGCCGGCGACGCGGCCGGGGCTGGCGCGGTCGCCCGGGATGAGGAAGTGCGCCAGCGCAACGACGAAGAACGGGTAGGTGTGCAGGATGACGACCGAGTGGCTGGCCGTACCCCAGTAGACCCCCAGCGAGAATGTCGCAATCTGAGCGGTGAAGAATGCTCCGACGACGGCGAGCCACCGGAACTCGCCCCGGCGCGGCCAGGCCCTCACACGGGTGACGGCGCACCAACCCCAGACGCCGATGGCGGCGATGGCGAAGCGGATCCCGGCGGCGCCGATGGGCGGCAGGCCGTGTAGCGCGATCTTGAGCGCGGTCGGGTTCGTCCCCCAGAACACGGTGATCATGACCGACAGCGCCACCGCGCTTTTCGTGAACCGGTGGTTGGGGAAGTCCGGCTCCGCCTCGGTTGTCTTCGACTCGATGAGCGCGTCTGTCATGGGTTGAACACTCGCCTGAACAGGCCAGCATTCCCTGTTTCGTCGCACTGGTCCTCTCGGCCGAGGATCGGCGGAGCCCTGTGTCGAAGACGATGGGCCGTCGCATTACAGGCGCACAGCGCGCGAGATTGACCAGGAGGCCGCCGTGCCAGTGCCGCACCCCGTGAAGTTGACCGAGATCAGCGACCTCGCCGACATGATCGGCGGGATCTTCGGGTTGGACAAGCTCTACTCGAGAGAGCGGATGGTGGCCGGGCTTCGCCGGCCGCGGGATCGCAGGGAGACGCTGGTGATTGCGGAGGACGGCAAGCTCGCCTCCCAGATTCGCGTCGTCCACGAGCGCGTCTCGGTCTGTGGATGTGAGTTCAAGGTGGCGAGCATCGGCACGGTCTGCACCCGGGCGGAGCACCGCGGTCGCGGCCACGCCGGAGCGATACTCGGTCTCGCGTTCGAGCAGATGCACGAGCGGGGCGTCAAGGTGCTGATCGTCTCGGGCGACCGGAGCCTCTACCGGCGGCATCACTGTGTTCCAGCGGGACGCCTGTACGAGACGACTGTCGGGCGAGACTTCCCGGCCTCCGCGGCCGAGCTGACGGCGTGCAAGGTGACGCCTGACGACTGGCCGAGGCTGGCTCCCCTGCACCAGGCGGAGAGCGTGCGGTTCGTCAGAGCCGCGGACTTCGTCTCAAGGCTGCCCTTCTGGTGGGACTGTGAGAAACCGGACCTCTGGCTGGTTGAGCATGGCGGGCAACCGATCGCCTATGCGTTGCTCTCGTTGGCCTGGCGCGAAGACCCCGAGCGCAAGGTCAGGGAAATCCACGAGTACGCCGGCTCGCGCTCGGCGCTGGCGGATGCGCTGCCCCTTATCATCGCGGCGAGCGAACTGCATGAGGTCAAAGTTCTCGCGCTCGGACACGACCGGGAACTCGTCTGGCAGCTCAGACAGCGCGGCCTCCGCCTACGTAAGCGAACGCTTGGCGGCACTCATCGGATCGTTGATCTTCCCGGCCTGATGAAGGCGCTACGGCCATATCTGGCCGAGCGCTTGCCTGCCAAGTACTTGCGGCAGCTCTCGTTCGAGCAATCGGGGGAGAGCTGCGTTGTCCGCTTCGGCGAGGAAGCGATGAACATGACGCTGTCGCAGGCCGCGCCACTGGTGTTGGGCGGACCCGATGCGCCCAAGGTGGATGGCGACCTTGGGCGCGTGCTGTCGGCGATCTTCCCCGTGCCGTTTCCGATGCCGGGGTTCAACTACGTGTAGGGGGTCTCGGAGGGGTGGGACAGGTCGGACAAGTCGGACAGGCCTGACGCTGTGCGAGGGGCGTGGCAGGGAAGGGCGCACGGCTGTGCACCCCTACATGTCGCACGACCTCATGCGATCGGCCTGCCGCGCGGCTTGACAAGGCCTTTGCCCCGTGGCTATGATAGATGAGTCACGTGTCCGCGCGTTGGCCGGGCGCTTGCCGCGGGGGCGGGTGGCGGAACTGGTATACGCGCAGGACTTAGAATCCTGTGGCGAAAGCCGTCCGGGTTCGAGTCCCGGCTCGCCCATGCCGCCCGTTAGGCGGCAGAGCAGTCGAGCAATAGAGAATAGAGCAATAGCGACCGAGGTAGCCCCCCCCTACAGGACGGCAATCGAGCGGGAGTAGCTCAGTGGTAGAGCGTCACCTTGCCAAGGTGAGGGTCGAGGGTTCAAGTCCCTTCTCCCGCTCCAGGTTGATCGGAAACGGCTTCACCGCAAAGGCGCAGAGAGCGCAAAGGCAAACCCTCCCGCCTGCGGCGGAGATCGGTTGAGACCTCGCCAAAGTCGCCAGACGCGACTGAAGGTTCGGCGAGGTTATCTTTTCGCTAACGGACCGAACACGAGGTCGCTGTCAAAGGAGTCATGTGGTGACGAGCCCCGCCAAGCAGGAACTTGATGTCGCAGTTGAGGCGAAGGAACTGGATGGCGGCCAGGTCGAGCTTCGGGTCACTGTGCCAGCCGGTCCGGTCACGAAGATACGGGATGAGGCGCTCAAGACGTTCAGCAAGCGCACCAGCGTGCCGGGCTTCCGTACGGGCAAGGTGCCACGGGCGCTGCTGGAGCGATATGTTGACCAGGAGGCGCTGAAGGAACGGATCATCGAGACGCTCGCCAGCGATGCCTATGACGAGGCAACGGAGAAGGCCGGAGTGGAGGCGCTCGGGCGCCCGCGCATCAGCGATGCCGAGCTAACGGAGGAGGGAGCGTTCACCTTCACGGCGACGGTGACCCGCAGGCCGAAGATCGAACTGGGGGAGTACAAGGGGCTCAAGGCCACGCGCCACGTCGCCCCGGTCACCGACGCGCAGGTCGAGGCGGAGCTGGAGCGGGTCCGCTCTCGCCGCTCGCGGTTCGGGGAGCTGCCCGCGGAAGCAGTGATCGAGAAGGGCGATCTGGTGGTGGTGGACTACGAGATGATCGTTGATGGTGAGAAGCGAGAGGATGCCAGCGCCTCGGGCTATCCGCTGGAGGTCGGCGCAGACCAGCTCTTTCCTGAGATGAACGAGGCGCTGCCCGGCGCGAAGGCCGGTGAGGTGCGGGAGGTACCCATCTCCTACCCCGAAAGCCATTCCGATAAGTCGCTCGCCGGGAAGACGGCGACCTTCAAGGTGACGGTCAAAGAAGCGAGAAGGCGCCAGCTTCCGGAGCTGAACGACGAGTTCGCCCAGCAGGTGTCCGATATGGAGACGCTCGGTGAGCTTCGCACACGCCTGCGCGAGAACCTGGAGGCGATCGGCAAGATGATGGCCGAGGACGATGTCCGCAACGAGCTGGTGCGGCAGGTGGCGGATCAGGGGACGCTGACCGTGCCGGAGGTAGTCGTCGGTCGGGAGGTGGACTCACGGATCGAGGAGATCGAGAGGGAGCTTGACCGGCGGGGCCTCACGCTCACCCAGCACCTGCGCAACACCGGCCAGTCATTCGAGGACTGGCGCGCGGATATCGAAACCGATGCCCGCGGCGCGGCGCGACGGGCGTTGGTGCTGGATGAGATCGGCGAGCGGGAGAACATCAAGGTAAGCGATGAGGAGATCCACGAGGAGATGCACAGCCGCGCGGACGCCGACAACCTGTCCGAGCGCGAGCTGCACGAGCGCTACGAGGACCCGGCGATGCTGAACCGCCTGGTCACGCGCGTTTACCAGCGGAAGATCGTGCAGTTCCTCGTCGAGAACGCCGAGGTGAGCGAGGAGATCATCGAGGCGTCAGCGGAGGGGGAAGAGAAGACGGGGGAGGGCGAGGGGAGCGGGTAGGGGCGCGGGGGTGGGCCGATAGGATGCTGGTGGGGCGGTTCGGACCAGTCGGACCCTTCGGACGGGTAGGACGGGGGTGGATCCGCAGGTTTGGTGACCCGCCGGAGGCGGACAAGCCTGCGCTACAGACGGGCCGGCGGGCAGGGACAGCAGCGATGTGCTCTAGTGCACCGGGCCCGCGGGTTGTGGGGGCTGGGTGGTGACTGAGGGCTGCTCGGCCGGGGGGATGTCGAAGACGACCTCTTTGCGCTTCCGCTCGTGCAGGGCGATCTTCAGCACATCATCCATGGTCTCGACGAAGCGGAACTTCAGCTCCTCCTGCACGTGCGTGGGGATCTCCTCGAGGTCCTTTCGGTTCTCGTCGGGCAGAATGATCGTCTTGATGCCAGCGCGATGCGCGGCCAGCACCTTCTCCTTGACGCCGCCCACAGGCAGCACCTTGCCCCGCAGCGTGATCTCGCCGGTCATCGCCACCTCGCGGTGTACCGGCCTGCCGGTGAGGGCGGAGATGAGCGCGGTGCCCATGGTGATGCCCGCCGAGGGGCCGTCCTTCGGAATCTGCCCCGCAGGCACGTGGATATGGACATCGGTGCCGCGGTAGAAGTCGGGGTCTATGCACAGGTCGGTGGCGCGAGCGCGGGCGTAGCTGAACGCCGCTTTGCCGGATTCCTGCATGACATCGCCGAGACTGCCGGTAAGCAGCAGGTGGCCGCGCCCCTTCATGAGCGTGACTTCAATGAAGAGTATGTCGCCGCCGAACTCCGTCCAGCCCAGGCCGGTCGCAACGCCGATCTCGTCCTCTTTCTCGGCGATGCCGTAGCGGAACCGCGCCGAGCCGAGATAGCCCCGGACCGACTTGGCCGTGATTCGCGTAGCCTTGATCTTCTCCTGTGCGACGCCCTTCGCGACTTTGCGGTCGATCGAGGCGATCTCCCGCTCCAGGTTGCGGACGCCGGCCTCGCGGGTGTACTCGCGGATGACGCTGCGCAGCCCGGCCTCGGTGAACTGGCACTGCCTCGCGGTCAAGCCGTGATTCTTGAGCTGCTTGGGAACGAGGAATAACTGGGCGATCTTGAGCTTCTCCTCCTCGATGTAGCCGGGGAACTCGATGGTCTCCATCCGGTCGCGCAGCGCCGGCGGGATCGGGTCGCGCAGGTTGCCGGTGGTAATGAACATCACCTCGGACAGGTCGAGGGGCACCTCCAGGTAGTGATCGCTGAAGGCGTTGTTCTGCTCCGGGTCGAGCACCTCGAGCAGGGCCGAGGCCGGATCGCCGCGGAAGTCTATCCCGATCTTGTCCACCTCATCCATCATGAAGACGGGGTTGCGCGTCCCCGCGGTCTTGAGGCCCTGGACGATGCGGCCGGGGAGCGCGCCGACGTAGGTCCGCCGGTGGCCGCGGATCTCACCCTCGTCCCGCACGCCGCCCAGCGAGATGCGCACGAAGGTGCGGCCCGTCGCCCGCGCGATTGACCGGCCGATGGAGGTCTTGCCGACGCCGGGGGGGCCGATGAAGCACAGGATCGGGCCTTTGATGTCCGGGTTCAGCTTGCGCACCGCCAGGAATTCGAGCACGCGCTCTTTGATCTTCTTCAGGCCGTAGTGGTCCTCGTTCAGGATGCGCTCGGCCTCGACGATGTCGAGCTTCTCGTCGCTGCGCTTGCTCCAGGGCATGGAGATGAGCCAATCGAGATAAGTGCGGACGACCACTACCTCGGGTGAGGCGGGAGGCATGCGCTCGAGCCGGTCCAACTCCTTGAGCGCGCGCTCCTCCACCTCCTCAGGCATCCCAGCATCTTTGACGCGCGCCCGGAGTTCGTCTATCTCGCCGGTGCGCTCGTCCCGCTCGCCCAGCTCGTGCTGGATCGCCTTCATCTTCTCCCGCAGGTAGAACTCTTTCTGCGACTCCTCCAGCTCCTGCTTGACCCGGGAGCTGATCTTCCGCTCGACCTCGAGAATCTCGATCTCCCGGTTGAGCACCACTGCGAGGATCTCCAGCCGCTCTCTCTGACTGGCGGCCTCGAGGACCTGTTGCTTCACCTCGACGGCGATCTGAGCATAGTAGGCAATCAGGTCGGCGATGCGGCCGGGGTCGGTCATGCGGCGGGCGGACTCGAGCGCCTCGGCCGGGATGTTCCTGCCCAGGTTGATCAGGCGCTCGAACTGCGATGTGACGTTGCGGACCAGCGCCTCCGTTTCGATCCCGGGCTGTTCGACCTCGGCGACCGGCTGGACGCGGGCGCGCAGGAACGGCTCCGAGTGCACATACTCGCCGACCCGCACCCGGCCCGAGCCCTCGATCATCACCCGGATGGTGCCGTCGGGCAGCGGCAGCGTCTGGACGATCTCGCCGATGGTGCCCACCGAGTAGAGATCATCGGGCCCGGGGTCGTCCACCGTCATGCTTCGCTGGGCGAGGAGGGCGATGCGCCGGTTCTCCTTCATCGCCGCGTCGAGCGCCTGGATCGAGCGCGGCCGCCCCACGAAGAGCGGGACCACCAGATACGGGTAGATGACAGTGCCGCGCGTGGGCAGCACCGGGACCTGGTCGGGGAGCTGGGCGCTGCGCGCATCCACATCCGTAGGCGATACGATTACCGTGTCCTTGACGTCTGGCACGTCTGCTCCTCAGGCCGCGCTAGCCGGCCTTGCGTTCCCTAGCCTTGGGGGCCGGGGCGCTCTCCCCGCCGCTGCGGGTCTGCTCGTTTTCCAGCGTACCCAGCAGCACGGCGGGCTGCTGCCGCTTGACCGCCTCCGCCGTGACGAGGCACTTGGCGGCGCCCCGGTGAGAGGGCGCATCGTACATGATGTCGAGCATGACCTCCTCGATGATGGTGCGGAGGGCGCGGGCGCCGGTCTTGCGGGCGAGCGCCTGCTCGGCGATCTCCTCGAGCGCGTCCTGGGCGAACTCCAGCTCGACACCATCCCACTGGAGGTACTTGCGGTACTGCTGCACCAAGGCGTTCCTCGGCTCGACGAGGATGCGCAGGAGCGCAACCTTGTCGAGCGGATCCAGCGTCGCCACCACGGGCAGGCGGCCGATGAACTCGGGGATGAAGCCGAACTTGAGCAGGTCCTCGGGCAACACCTGACGGAGGACCTCGCCCAGGGGCCGCTTCTGGTGGCCCGTCAGCGCTGTCATCAACCCGAACGACTTCTGGTCGTTTAGCCGCTGGCGGATGATATCCTCCAGGCCCTCGAAGGTGCCGCCGCAGACGAAGAGGATGTCGGTCGAGTCCATCTGGATGTATTCTTGCTGCGGGTGCTTGCGGCCGCCCTGGGGAGGGATGTTGGCGAGCGTGCCCTCGAGGATCTTGAGCAGCGCCTGCTGGACGCCCTCGCCGCTGACATCGCGGGTGATCGAGCGGTTCTCGCTCTTGCGGGCGATCTTATCTATCTCGTCAATGTAGACGATGCCGCGCTGGGCGCGCTCGACGTTTCCGTCCGCCGCCTGGTAGAGCTTGAGCAAGATGTTCTCGACGTCCTCGCCCACATAACCGGCCTCGGTCAGCGTCGTGGCATCGGTGATGCAGAAGGGGACGTCGAGGATCTTGGCCAGCGTCTGCGCGAGCAGCGTCTTGCCACTCCCGGTAGGGCCGATCAGGAGGATGTTGCTCTTCTGGAGCTCCACCTCATCGTCGGCCCCGTCGCGCTGCATCTGGATGCGCTTGTAATGGTTGTAGACGGCCACCGAGAGGACCCGCCGGGCCCACTCCTGCCCGATGACATACTCGCTGAGCGCCTCGTGGATCTCCTTGGGTGCCGGGATAGCGAGGTGGAAGATATCGTCATTCGCAGCGACGGCCGGCCGCTGCTCGTCCTGGAGCAACTCGTGACAGAGCGCGGTGCAGTCGCCACAGATGAAGACGCCGTCGCCTGCGATCAGGCGGCCGCCCACCTCGCTCTGTGTCTTGCCGCAAAAGGAGCACTGGGGATCGGGCTTGCGAGTCCGCATTCAGACCTCCGGGTTGGGGACTGGGGGCTTGGGGCTAGAGGCAGGCGCGTCGTGCCGATGCCCATGCCTCGGCTCCCAGGCCTCGTCAGTTCATGATCCGGCCGCTTGCTTCATCTTCGTCGCGGGCATCGCGACGACCTCATCCACCAGGCCGTATTCCTTCGCCTCGTCGGCCGTCATCCAGCGATCGCGCTCGGTGTCGCGCTTGATCGTGTCGACGTCCTGGCCGGTGTGGTGGGCGAGAATCTCGTTGATCCGGTCGCGGGTCCGCAGCAGCTCTTTCGTGAAAATGTCCACATCGCTCACTGCGCCATAGGTGCCGCCCAGCGGCTGATGGATCATCACCCTCGAGTTCGGCAGCGCCGAGCGCTTGCCCGCAGCGCCGGCGGCGAGCAGGATCGCTCCCATGCTGACCGACTTGCCGACGCAGAAGGTGCGGACATCGGGCTTGATGAGCTGCATGGTATCGTAGATCGCCAGGCCGGCCATCACCTCGCCACCCGGGCTGTTGATATACATGTCAATGTCCTTCTCGGGGTCCTCCCCCTGAAGGTAGAGCAACTGGCCGATGATCAGGCTGGCGACGGTGTCGTTGATCTCTCCGCCGATGAAGATGATCCTGTCCTGAAGCAGGCGCGAGAACAGGTCCCAGGAGCGTTCGCCGCGAGGGGTCTGCTCGATAACACTGGGTAGGTACAGCATCCGTTTCCTCCTGAGCCCCCGCACTGACGTGGTGGCTGAGTGCCGACAGAACGGAGTGAGAGCCGGGGGCTGTTGTTATTCATACCCCGAATTGGGGTGGCCATTCGCAGGATGCAGGGCGCGGCGCCGACACAAGACGGTTCCGCAAGCCCTGAGGCCAGTATGGGCGGCCCCGCTGGCCGCCCGGTAGTCATCAATACCATGTCCCGCGGGAATTCACCTGCGCAGGAGACGTGACAGAGAGGCCGCAGACGGAGCCGCCTGTCGGCATGGTCCCACATCGGGTTGCGCCAGGTTTGCATGCCCGGGCGCGGCGCGCCCCAGGGCGGTCTGGCGCTCTGCTAGAGCTGTCCTGCCCTATCGGCGGCGAGCGAGGAGTCCGCCCGGATCACGTGCCAAGAGGTTTCAGTGAGGGTGCGGTTCCGGCTGCGGCTCTCGGTCTGGAGTCGCCGGTGGGCAGCTTCCTCAGTGAGGTCTAGTCGTCTCATCAGGATTGCCTTGGCGCGCTCGACGACCAGTCGTACATGACCGGCCTCCCGCGCCCTGACGAGCTCCGCGCGGAGGTGACGCAGCTCTCCGGCCCGAGCGATAGCGACGTGCAGAGCTGCGAGAAGGGCCTGGGTCGAGGTTGGCTCAACCAGGTGCACCAGCGCGCCGGCGCGTCGCGCGAGGTCGGCTGAAGCGGGCGATCCGATGGGAGTGAGAAGCACCAGCGGCGCGGCGTCTCCTGCCGTGGCGCTGGCGTATTCCAACGCACGCTCGGTGTTGCGCGGACCAGCGCGCAGCAGCACTGCCTGGGGGGCAGTGCGTTGGGCGCGGGCACAGGCGGTCGGGCAGTCGAGCAATGCCCAGCTAATGATGTGGCCGAGCTGGCGCAGGGCGCGGGAGATCTCACTGGCGGCCGCGGAAATGTCGGCGACAACGGCGATGCGAAGCGGCGCGGCGAGGTTGTTCGGTGCTGGCATGGCTGCCCTCCCTGGCAGGAGCTTCCGCTCCTGCCCAACATTGTGGGCAGCCATTGCCCTGGCGCGCCGCCGGCCGCCATGGCCGGCAAAGCGCCTGCTTGTCTGGTTCTGGTATGCCACAAAGGCGGAGGAGAGCAAGACGGCCCTGTGCAGGCGGGCCCTTTGGCTGCGCTCAGGGTGAACTCCAGCCCGCCCGCCCTACACCGGCAACGGCCGAGCGCGGTCGCGGGGCGAAGGGCAGCGACAAGCGGGCGGCGAAGGGGAGCATTCCGCCGCTAAGGTGGGCGGATCGCCATGCAGGGAGCTGGGGCTTCACGCCGCGCCGGACTCGAGCCGCCCGCCAGCAACATCACCCTTCGCGCGGTGCTGGTCGGCGTCCTCGCGATCACCATCTTCAGCATCGTCAACCCCTATCTGGCGTTCGTCTTCCAGACCTGGGACGTGGGCTCCGGCCAGTTGATGAACAGCCCGGTGCTGGCTCTCTTCGCGCTGGTGGCGATCAACACTCTGCTCGTCCGCCTCTGGCCGGGCCGGGCATTCACCCGGACCGAACTGCTGGTGATCTACGGGATGCTGACGGTGAGTCTCGGCCTGCTCCTTCAGGGCGGCCTCCCCTACCTGGTAGCGATCATCACCTATCCCTTCTATGCCGCTACGCCCCAGAACCAGTGGCAGTCGCTCATCTGGCCGCACATCCCGCTCTGGTTCCGCGTTGGCACACCCGAAGCGGTGGACTGGTTCTGGGAGGGGATGCCGGCGGGGGCGTCAGTGCCCTGGGGCGCCTGGCTGCGCCCGTGGGTCGCATGGGGCGGATTCACCTTCGCGCTGATGGCGGCGATGTACTGCCTTGGGGCGCTGCTGAGCAAGGACTGGATCCACAAGCAGCGGCTGACCTTCCCGCTGGTTGAGGTGCCGCTGGAAATGACAGGCACCGGCACGGTACCCACCCTAGGTACCAGCGCGTTCCGCAGCCGCCTCTTCTGGATGGGCTTCGCGGTGCCAGCGACGTTCTCCCTGCTGGGCTTCAGTCACCGGTTCTTCCCGAACGTCCCCTCGCCCAATCTATGGGCGATTGACATCGGCAAGACCTTCGCGGGGATGGGCCTGCCGTGGAGCATCCTCTCGGAGACCCGGTGTTCGATTCTGTTCGCGATCATCGGGGTGATGTGCCTGCTGCCGACGGAGGTGTCCTTCAGCCTCTGGGCATTCTACATCATTTACAAGCTACAGGTGCTGGTGTGGGCGAGCTTCGGCGTCGGCGAGGGCGGCGGCATGTCCTACGTTGACCCGCGAACCTTCTGCAGCTACGAGGAAGCGGGCGCCTACATCGCCATCAGCGCCATCATGATCTGGCAGTCGCGACGGTTCATCAGGCAGGCGGGGCTGCACCTGCTGGGCCGCGCACCGGAGGAGCCGACGGGGGCGTTCGCGCCGTTGTCGGGGCGAGCGGCGGTGCTCGGGCTGGTCGCTTCGGTCACGGTCATGGTGTGGTTCGGCGTCAGCGCGGGCCTCTCGTGGTGGGTGTTCGGGCTGCTGTTCGGATCATTCCTCACGGTGCTGCTGGGGTCGTCCCGGCTGGTGGCGGCGGCTGGGGTGGTCTTCCCGGACACGGGGCGGTACGGCTACTCGTTCGTGCTGAACATGATCGGGGCGAAGCCGCTCACGACGACATCGTTGGTGGTCTACACCTACTTCTCGTTCATCTACATGCAGGACCCGATGAACGTGGCCATGCCCCAGATGATGAACAGCTTCAAGCTCACCGACTCGGCCCGGGTGCGGGGCACGTCGTGGACCACTGCCGCCGCCGTCGCTGTGGTGACGGTGCTCATCGCCGGCATCGGCGGCTACCTGCACATGCTCTATCACAAGGGGGGCGGGCAGCTTCCGGTGTGGCCGTTCTGGTCGTGGTCGAACTGGGCCTTTTCCGACCTGACGAACTCGCTGCGAAGCCCTGAGCTGCCGAGCAACCAGATCCGGCTTGCGGTCGCCATCGGGGCGGTCGTGACCATCGCACTCGTCTGGCTGCACACGAACGTGATCTGGTGGCCCATCAGCCCGATCGGCTATCTCATCGCCAGCACCTACACCGCCAACTACATCCTATGGATCAACGCTCTTATCGCCTGGCTGTTCACCAGCCAGCTCAAGCGTTACGGCGGCCTGCGCCTCTACCGCCAGTTCCGCCCGCTCTTCATCGGCCTCATCCTGGGCGACTACTTGCCATCGGGCTTCTTCGCCATCCTCGACACGATCTTCCACTACAAGGAGATTGCGGGGGGGTAGCCGAGCAGGCGGGCCCTTCGGCTACGCTCAGGGTGAACAAAGCTCCTGCCCGACGGGAACGGCCGGCGCGGCTAGTACCGGGCGAACAGCTTGCCCCACTTGCCCTCGAGGGCGGAGGTTACGCGCTTGCTGCCGACGCATGGGTACCAGTAGTAGTCGTGATAGAGGATGGAGGCGAGGTAGGACCAGGGGGCGATGGCGGTGCGGAGGAGGAACTTCTCCAGCGGCTTGAGCGGGCCCCAGTAGATCAGCTTCTGCCCGCGGCTGGCGAAGGTGTTCTGCTCGCGAGTGAATCCCCAGTTCTCACGCGAGATGTCCTCCCCTACCAGCTCGATCTCGCTCGGATTGCCCACACCAAGCCCGGCCTCGTGGGCGAGACGGATGAAGCCGAGCGACATCGGATCGAAGCCCATCATCTTGGCGACGGTGGCGTCTATGGCGACCTGGTCGGCCGAGGCCAGGATCAGGTCCTTCTCATAGGGGACCATGCAGCGCGGCCCCGGCCCATCTCCTGCGAAGGTCGCATCGGTGACCGCGAAGATGCCGGGATGGATCTCCTTCTGGATGGTGAGCAGGTCAACGAGCGTCTGGTGGATGACCGAGTGTGTCCAGTGGCGCTTCTCGTGGAGCAGCCCGCCGAAGGCGTTCTTCATGGCGCCGGTCATGGTGGTGAAGACGTGGGTCTTCGCGGTCGGCAGGTGGATGATGTTGCTGCCGATGAGTCGCTTCGGGAGACGGATGCCGTCGGGGTAGATCTCGGGCAGGGCGAGGAGCTTGCCCTTGGGCTCGTAGGTCACCCATTCCTCGCCCGGCTCGTAGAGATGGATGTTGCGGAGGCGGTGCTTCTCCAGCACAGGCTTGTGCTTGTTCGCGACCTCTCCCCTTCTCGCCGAGACGACGACCGTGCGGTTGTGCGCGCCGTAGAGCTTCTCTTTCGGCCAGCCGTCCGCGAGTAGCTTGCCGATGACGCCGTCGAGCTGCCAGGGCGTGGTGGAGCAGGCGGGATACCAGTGGTGCCAGGAGATGTTGATCTTCAGCGCCAGCTCGGCCTTGTGGTCGAGATGCTGGCTGTAGCCGGCCATGTCGAGCAGGCGCGCGTAGTCATCGAGGACGGTGTCAGGCTTCGTGCGAAGCACGGCGACGATTGGCTTTGGCATGGGGCAGTGCTACCACTGAGGGCGGTAGAGAGCGAAGGCGACGGCAACCGCCCAGAGCAGGAAGTTCAGTAGAAACGGCCGGTCGGAGATGACGATGCGGTCGGGGTCGCCGCCTTCGCCCTTCTGGTGGATGAGATAGAGATAACGGAAGATGCCGAAGACGACGAAAGGGACGGTGTAGACCAGATGATCGGTGCCGAACTTCATCACCGTGTCCTGGTCAACAGTGTAGAGGGTGTAGCCCATGACGGTTGAGGCGGTGACGACGGCGATCATCTGGTCGAGCAAGTAGGGCGAGTAGTCGGTGAGGCTGGCGCGGTGGGCGGAGGCGTTGTTCTCGAGCAGCACCAGCTCGTGACGGCGCTTGCTCAGGGCGATGAAGAGGGCGAGCAGGAAGGTGCAGATGAGCAGCCAGTGCGATATCTCGACATTGATCGCGGCGGCGCCAGCGACTGCACGCAAGACGAAGAAGATCGCAACCATGATCACGTCGAGGATGACGATATGCTTGAGTGAGAACGAGTAGAGCAGGTTGAGGCCGAGGTAGATGGCGGCGTAGAGCACGAACTGGGGGTTGATGGCGAAGGCGAAGGCGATGCTGAAGGCGGCGAGCAGCATCGAGAAGGGAAGCGCGATGGCGACGGGCAGCCGGCCGGAGGCGATGGGGCGATTGCGCTTGGTGGGGTGCTGGCGGTCGTGCTCGGCGTCGGCGATGTCGTTGACGATGTAGACGCTGCTGGAGAGGAGGCAGAAGATGATGAAGGCGGCGAGGGTCCACTCGACCGCGCCCCTGTCCGAGACCTGCTGGGCGAAGACGATAGCCGGCAAGACGAAGAGGTTCTTCGTCCACTGCCGGGGGCGCATAGATTCAAGGAGGGCGATGAACACTGGTGGCGAGGCCTCCAGGATTACCAATACCACACAGTGGGCGCAGTTGCCTCCCAGAGAGGCGGCCCCGGCGTCTGCCGGGGCCGCTGGTCCTTGGTGACTTGGTGTCTTCGTGCTCGGCTACTTCTTACCGACATCGCGCGCGCAGGCGGGCAGGGAGCCGCCGGAGATGTGGGCGCGGATGCATTCGCAGCAGACACCGTGGCGCGGGCAGTCGTCCGCGGTGCAGGGGCAGGTCTCAAGGTTGGTCTTCACGTTCGGGCACTTCTTGGCTGGCATGGGTTTCTCCTTGGCGGGTGCAATGGTTCGAGGGCAGGGGGAGAGGCCCCTTCACAGGAGTCGAAGAGTCGGGGGCTTGGACCTCACCCCCGATCCCCCCTCTCCAAGGCTGTAGAGGGGGCGACGAACCTCACCCCCCTCCCCCCTCTCCGCGCGCAGAGAGGAGGCGCGAGTAGACATCACCGGTCAGGACGCGGGCTCGCCACAGCAGTACGACGAAGAGGAGGATGACTGCCTGCCCGAGCAGGCCGGTGAGGCCGGTGGTGAGGTCGCTGCGGGCGCGAAGGAAGGCGAGGGCGGTGGAGCCGGGGCCGTTGACGGAGGCGTGGGCGACGGCGGCCGGGAAGACGCTGCCGGAGGCTAGGCGGAGCCAGCCGAGTATGATCCCGAGAAGGATGCAGAAGGTGATCATCAGCGGGACGCCGAGCAGCGGATGCTGGGGGTAGTTGTGCCCCTGGAGGATGATCGGCGCGTGCCAGACGCCCCAGATGGCGCCGGTCAGAACCATGGCGCGGGCGCGGCCAAGTGGCAGCAGTCGCATGAGCAAGTAGCCGCGCCAGCCGAACTCCTCGCCGAAGCAGGGGATCAGGTTAAGGATTACGACCTGAGTGAGCGAGCCGATGATGAAGTAGAGGCGCGTGCGCTCGAACGGGGGGAGCTCCACCGAGCCATACTGCAGCTTGATGCGGACCATCAGCTCGGCCATGTAGGGGTCAAACTCCGCCTGGCGGAGCCAGACGGTGAGGCCCATCGCCGCCGCGCCGAAGAGGACGGGAAGGAGCCATGCCGCCAGGTAGTAACGGCCCTTTCCCCAGCGCAGCCCGGCATCCCCGAAGCCCTGGCGCTCGATGAAGAGCCGGATGATGAGGGCGGAGAGCGCGGGGATGAACATGACGGCTATGAGGATCGCCGTGTAGGTCGCGCTTCCGCGCAGATAGCGCCGGAGGAGGACGATCTCGATCGGCCAAGTGATGCCGAAGACGAGGAGGAGGTAGGCGGCTAGCCCGCTCGGTGCCGTAGCGCAGGCTGAAGCCTGCGGTACCCTGGGAGGCTTCATCGGCGCGCGCCGCGCTTGCGACGGGGGTCAGGAGCCCAGATCGAGGGAGGCCAGTCTCTGAAGAGCAGATCGGGCAGCCAAGGTAGCGCCAAGTCGAGCAGCGAGAGGAAGAGGTACTCGATCAGACTCCACATGTCGCTCAGACCTCAGTGACCCGCCGGCGGCGACGCAGCGCGGGCAGCCAGATCGCCAGGGCGCAGGTTCCTACGGCGCCGAGCGCCAGAGTTGCCCCAAGCCAGTGCGCGCCGTGGCCGGACCAAGCGATCATCGCGCCCACCGCGGCGCCGGCCGACAGAAGCCAGATCAGCGAGCGCAGAGGGTCATCGAGAGCGCTGACGACGAGCATGACGACGTCCGCGACTAACGACAGGACGTCCAGTATCCCTAGTATTACCCCCAGTACGTCCAGCATGTCGGCCTCACGATCCTGCGTGCCGCGCAAGCCGCCGGAGCGCGGCGAGCTTGTCGCGATCGTTGAGCTTGGCGCGGTCTACGGCATCGCGCAAGACCTCGATGGAGCGGTCGTAGGTCGGGCGGTCAACGGGATAGGGGATGCCGTCCTTGCCGCCGTGGGCGAAGCTGAAGGTGGCGGGGTCACGGAAGCTCGGCTTCGCGCCGTAGAGCAGATCGGCGATGAGGGCAAGGGCGCGGATGGTCTTAGGGCCGACGCCCTGCCGGCCGAGGAGTGCCTCGAAGTCGGCTGGCGGGTTGTCGCGCACCTTGGCAAGGGTGCGCTCGAAGGATTCGGGGCGGATGTCGGTGGTAAGGATGTGGTGGCGACCGGGCATCTGTAGGGCGGGGTCTCCGAACCCCGCCTGCTGTTCCTCCCGTATCCTTTGCAGCTCGCGGCCGAGCTTGTCGGGCGGCTCGGCTGACAGGAGGGTGCTTGCTCGGCGAGACTCGTCGCTCTCGGAGGCGACCATGTTGAGGACGAGCTGGCCGCGCTCGTCCGAGCAGATGGCGGAGTGGGGTTCATTGACGAAGTCCCCGACACCGGTGGAGAGCCAGTGGTAGCGGCGCGCCCAGCCGTTCGCATCGTTCATGCCCTGCTGGACCACCGCCCAGTCGCCGGACTGGGTGAAGAAGAAGGCGTGGTGGTAGAGCTGGTAGCCGTCCTGGACCGCGGTGTTGTCAACCTTGGCGGAGAGCCTGCTGGCGTAGACGAGGCGGTCGGGCGGCAGGGCGATGGTGAACCGCTCGCCATAGGCCTCGATCTCGGAGGGGGTCTTGCGGGAGGCCGCGCCTTTGCCGCCGGCGATGAAGAGGCCAAGGTCGGCCTCGCGATCCTTGACTGCCTCCTTGAGCGCGCCGGTGGTGGTAGTGGTCAGGCCGGAGCTATGCCAGTCGAAGCCAAGCACACAGCCGAGGGCCTGGAACCAGAAGGGATCCGAAAGGCGCTGAAGCACCTCACTGGGGCCGTACTCCTCTACCATCACGCGCAGGATTTCGCGGGAAAGCGCGACCATGCGGGTGAAGAGCCATCTCGGCGCCTTCCCGCCGTGAAGTGGCAGATGTGCGGTGCCGGTGCGCATGGGAGCATGATAGCGGGGGAACAGGCTAACGGCAAGGGAACGGCGTTCACCGCAAAGGCGCAAAGGGCGCAGAGAAGTCCTTAGCGGCTTCAGCAGCAAGCTACCGAAGCAACAGGAACGCGCTCAGCTGGGAACTGCCCTCAGTCAGCGTACTGGCAGAGCGACTGCTGGAAGGAGAGGTACCGATCTCGGTACCTGTTGTACGCGGTTCTGGAGGCGTACTTGAAGCCAAAGGTACGTCTGCTGGTGATGTAGTCGTCGGACTCGCCGACATAGGCGTACACAGCGCGGATATCCGCGGACGACCTCGTGTAGCTCCAGTCCTTCGCCTTGATGGTCACCCAGGTAGCCCGCGTCCGAAGCACCATGTCGCGGCCCGCTGCGTCCTTACAGTAGGGCCACTCCTTGGTCTCGGTGCGGGTGGCGACAAGCTCCTCTGTCCCGGGCCTAAGGAGGATGTCGGTCGGCTCACCGTCCCACTGAGGCGAGAAGACATAGAACTCAACGAGTCCATCCGGTGACCTGAAGAAGGCGCTTTCGTAGGGCTCTGACCCCGGAGGCGCGGGAGACACGCTCGGCCTAAGCGATCCCCTGGGCTTGAACCCTGGCGGATACTTGACGGTGAAGTAGGCACCGCTATAGGTGGCCCATCCGCGGGTGGCATCGGCCCGATCTGGGTGCGAGGCACATAGGCCTGAACGCGAGCACAGGATCGGGAGGGCCCCGATCATGAGGAACAGCACGGCTAAGCGCTCCATCGAGTTACCTCCGGCCCGACGGGTAGGCAGGGCACTACGCCTCCGGCACTTGCCCCGTCCGACGGATGCCCGTCTGACTACCTATGCCGATACACGATACGCCCGCGGTTTGGGTCGTATGGAGTCAGTTCGACCTTCACGCTGTCACCCGGGAGGATGCGAATGTCGTTGGTGGGGCAGGACCTTCAGGTCCTGCCCCACACGAGGCTAATACGTGGGATACGGCTTCTTCAGTGGCAGCTTGACCGGTTCGTTGGTACGCATGGAGAGGATGGCGGCCCAGGCGCATTCGAGGGCGTACCTCCCCTGCTCGCCGCTGGTCTCGGGTTGTTTGTTGTTGAGCACGCAGTCAACGAAATGCTCGGCCTCGGCGAGGTGGCCGGTCGGGGTGAAGGGGGAGCGGGCGAGATCGGTGTCGTCGCCGATGGGGCCGAAGTGGTGCACTTCCTCGACGATGGGATGGTAGTCCTTCATGCCGCGGTAGACGCGCAGGGGCCCGCTGCGCTCGGACTTTACCGCACCTTCGGTGAAGAAGACGCTGAGGTGCCCGCCGTAGTTGCTGGGCTGGTTGGCGCCGGCGTCAATGACACCGATGGCGTCGTTCTGGAAGCGCCAGAGGACGACAAGCTGATCGTCCGGGAGGGTGGGCTGGCGGTCGGTGAAGATGAAGGTGCCGCCCTCGCAGAAGATGCGCTTGGCGGGGCCCATCAGCCAGGGCAGGAAGTGGAAGTCGTGGATGACGCCCTCGATGGCAGTGCCGCCGCTCTTCTTGGGGTCCCAGAACCAGCCGGTGCGCTTCTGCAGCCACTCGATCCTCATGTGATGGGCGGAGTAGATGCGGATGGGCTTGCCCAGCTCCTCGGTCTGGATCATCTGCTTGAGGCGACGACCCACGGCGCTGTAGGGACGCGGGAAGGCGACCATGAGCTTGACGCCGGCCTGCTTGCAGGCGGCAATCGCCTGGTCGGCCTCATCGAGGGTGAGGGTGAAGGGCTTCTCGACGTAGACGTGCTTGCCCGCCTTCGCCGCGGCGATGATCTGCTGGGCATGGACGAAGGGAGGTGAGCAGATGTCCACCGCGTCGACGTCATCGCGGGCGAGCAACTCGTCGAGGTTGGTCGTCCACGGGACATCGCCCGACATGTGGGCGGTGTTCTGGGCCAGTTCGGGGTCAATGTCCATGACCGCGGTGATCTGAGCGCGGTCCTCGAGGTAGCGCCAGTTCATGACGTGGCTGGCGCCGATGCCAGCGGCCGACACCATTCCGACTCGCAGCTTGTCTGCCATTTCGTCCTCCATGCTGGGCAGGCTGAAGCCTGCCCTACGAACCGGGAGCCCGCAGAGGGGCTCCCCTACGGTCCGGAGCTACAGGCCGAAGGCGCGAAGGGCGTCGCGGCTTCGGGTGACGACGTCGTCGGTTGTCTCGACGGTGCCCGGCACTTCGAGCGTGAGGTAGCCGTTGTATCCGATATCGCGGGCGGCGGAGGCGACGGCGGGCCAATCCACCTGTCCGTCGCCGATGACGACGACCTCGCGCTTGCCAGCGGTGCGTCGCCAGTCCTTGACGTGCATCATGGCAATGCGCTGGCCGAGCTTGCGGATGTCAGCGGCAGCATCAGCGCCCTGGGCGGTGGCGTTGCCGACATCGTAGTAGACCTGGCAGCCGGGCGAGTTCACACGCGAGACGATCTCCATCAGGTTATCCGTGGTGCGAGCAAGCGCCTGCCCGACATTCTCGACCGCGTAGACAACGCCAGCGTTCTCGGCCTCAGGCGCGCAGGCCTTGAGCACGTCCACAAGGGTATCGCGGGCCTGCTCCGGCGTGAGCATCTCCGGCTGACCGACGGGAAGCAGTATCACCTTCGCGCCGGCGAGCGCGGCGAAGCTTGCCGATTGGCGGATGATCTCAGTCGCTTGGTCGCGGATCGCCGCGTCCGGGCTTGTCGGGTAGAAGCGCCAGAGCACACCGAGGCAGAGGGAGCTGATCTCAATGCCTGCGGCACGGGCGGCGGCGGCGGCGCGGGCGACGTGGTCGGCGGCATACTCCTCCGGCCAGTGCAGGCCGAGGCCGGTACTGCCGAAGTCGCCGATGTCTATCTCGTAGCCCTGGTAGCCCAGCTCCGCGGCGCGGCGAATCGCCTGGAGCAGCGGGTACTTGCGCTCGATGCAGATGGAATGCAGGGACAGCTTCATGCGCGAACCTCCAGCGGCCCGTGCTGTGGTTCCCGCAGAAGGCGAGATGTCCTGCTGCCAGCGCTCGCCGGCGGCTCCAAAGGAGCCCCCGGAACGCGGAACGGCAGCACCCGTGAAGTCATCTCAAAAGCCACGTGAGTGCTTGAGGCAAGCTATCTCCAACCTCCCGACGGAGTCTTGAGATAGCTTCCAGCTGCTGCCGGCACTGAAGCTCCTACCTATACCGGTAAGTGATGCGGCCTCGGGTAGGGTCGTAGGGACTTAGCTCGAGCTTGACGCGGTCGCCGGGAAGGATGCGGATGCGGAACTTCCGCATCTTGCCACAGGCCTGGGCCAGGACCAGCACCCCGAGATCCAGCTCGACCCGGTACTGCGTATTCGGGAGCACCTGTTTCACAACGCCCTCAGCTTCGATGAACTTCTTTGAGTCCTTTGTCACTCGCTCTCCTTACAGGGGAATGACTATCGCCACGGCACATAGCATACCACGCGTCGGGCGGTCGCGCCAAGCTACTGCCGCCGATTCCGGCGGCGGAAGCGGCTATTTCGGGCCGACCGGGACGCCGTTGTACTCGGTGAGCGCGGTCTTGTCGTTCACGACCACGAAGATGGAGACGCTAACCAGCGTCTGCTCGACGTCGGCGACCTTCATGGTCATCGTGGTCCGTTCCGTGCCATCAATGGAAACGATGATCCCGCGCTCGGCGTCGAACAGCCAGACGTACTCAGCGGTTCCTTTTCCGGCAACGATGACGCTACCGGCCCCGTCGGGAGACTCGACGGTGGCCGAGAAGGACATCGCGGCCTTGGTCTTGACCTTCTCGCAAGCGATCCCGCGGAAAGACTCCTGGCCGAGCAGGACCGAGTCGTACTTGATGGTCTCGTCTTCGCCCATGACTGCGCCCGGGATGCTGACCGTCCCGCTCCACCTGTCGCCCTTCCGCACCGCCTTGTCGGGCAGTATGGCGGCTCCACCGAGGAGGAAGATGTCGTCGGGGGCAACCGCGACTCCCCGGTCCTCAGTATCCAGCATAGGGTCGCTCGTGATCCAGGTGACGCTTTTGACCCGGCCCTGGTTGTTTATGACGTAGCGGGCGGCGACCTCGGACGCCTCGGTGACCGATTCGTTGCCATCGAGTGTTTCCTTCGCCGTGTAGGGCTGGATGACGCCGCGGAGGCCGAAGTCGCCGCTCGCGGTCTGGCCCAGGAACTCCACGTTGCAGGTGGCCTCGGCGCTCACTTCGAGCCGCGCCTTCTGCCCGCCCTCCTCCTTGACCTCCGCTCGCCCGCTGAGCTTGTGCTGGTAGACTGCGGTCTCCCCCTCGTTCGCCTTGAACCTGAGCACTTTGCCGGGAGCGGCGCCGGAGAAGACGGCAGGTGCCGCCGCCAGCACGAGCACGACGGCCAGCAGGGCACTCGACATCGCACGCGAGACACGCATGGTACACCCCCCGTGCCAGTCAGATGTGGGCCGTTCGTGGGAAAGCGAGATCGGCCCCGGCTGGGGTACTTCAGCGGGCGCAGCCGGGCTCCTCTTGCCGAGAAGGGGCTGGCACAGATGGGCTATCCAGGGGGTAGGCAGATGGAGGAAAGGAACGGCAAGAGCTGGTACGCCCGAGAGGATTTGAACCTCTGGCCTTGGGGTCCGCAACCCCACGCTCTATCCAACTGAGCTACGGGCGCATCCGAAGTGATGCTAGCACAGGGAGCGGGAAAGGGCAAGGGCGATTACGCTATCACAAGCAGTCGGACAGCTCGGGCATTCCGGACGGGTCGGACGGTGCGCGGGAGGGAACGGCTTGAGGGGGAAGCCCAGTGCGACCCATCGGGTGCCATGGGGAGAGGGGGCGCAGAGGGGTTTGAGTTGCCCCGTCTGTGGCATTATAGCATCAGCAACAGCGTGCTGAGGTCGGCCCAAGTCCACTTGGCAGGCAAACGCGGGACGGTCGGCGAAGTGCGCGTAGGACGGGCACGGAGGGGATCGATGGGTGACAAGCTGCGTATGAAGAAGGTACTGGTCGTTGATGATGAGGATGCGGTGCGCAGCCTCTGCGCCGCCTGCATACAGCACGGCCTCGGCGACGATTACGAGGTGTTCGAGGCAGCCGATGGCGAGGAGGCGATGGCGGCGGTAGAGGCGGACCGGCCGGACTTGATACTGCTCGACATACTGATGCCGGAGATGGACGGGTTCGAGGTCTGCCGAAGGCTGAAGGGGTCGCCCGAGACCAGAGACATCCCGATCGTGTTCCTGACCGCGCTGGGCGAGGAGAAGGATGTGGAGAGAGGCCTGGCGCTGGGCGGGGACGGGTATATCGTCAAGCCGTTCAATGCGGTAACGCTGGCCGCGCAGGTCTCCGAGATCCTCGCTCCCAACTGCGACCGCTGACGGCCGCGCGCTGGGATGGTGGGGACGCCCTGATGGCGAAAGGCGGTCGGGGCGGGCCCGCAGCGCGGGATGGCGCGACCTGGCAGGTCAGACTGAACCCACTCCGGGAGGCACGCGTGGGAGAAGCAGAGAGAGCCGACGGGACACGCCGGTACGTGGGCGTGGATATCGGTGGCACGAACATCCGGGCGGGGGTGGTGGACGAGAGCGGGCACATCCTCGGCGAGGCGAGACGGCCGGCGCTCGCCGAGGCGGGGTTGAGAGCGGCGGTCGGGCGTGCGATCGAGGCGATCGAGGATGCGATCGAGAACGCCGGACTGACCAAGCGCGAGGTGCTGGCGATCGGGGCAGGCGTGCCCGGGGCGCACCGGTCGCAGGAAGGCATCTGCGTCTTCTCGCCCAACTTCGCGGATTCGCGCAACGTGCCGGTGCTGCCCCCCATCAAGGAAGCGACGGGCCTGCCGGCGTTCATGCTCAACGATGTCTCGGTGACGACGCTTGGGGAGCATCGCTTCGGGGCCGGTCGGGGGTACTCCCAGATGGTGATGATCACGCTGGGCACCGGCATCGGCGGGGGAGCGATCATTGACGGCGAGCTTCGCATCGGCCACACGGAGGGGTTCGCCGAGGTCGGGCACATGATCATCGAGCCGGACGGGCCCTTCTGCGGCTGCGGGAACCGAGGCTGCTGGGAGGCGCTGGCGGCGCGGGATGCGATCGTCCAGCGGGCGATCACGAAGATTCAGCGCGGCCGGCAGACGGTTATCGCGGAAGCGGTGGATTACCGCCTCGGCTCGATCACCCCGGCGCTTATCGGCCGCTGCGCCGACCAGGGGGATGAGGTCGCGGTGGAGGTGCTGGCGGAGACCGGGTACTACCTCGGCCTCGGTATCGTGAATCTGATCCAGGTGTATAATCCACAGGTGCTTGTGATCGGCGGCGGCATCGCGTCAGCCGGCCGTTGGCTCTTCGAGCCGATTACCCGGACCGTGCTGGCGAGGGCCCACATGGTGCCTGCAGGGACCTGTCGGCTCGTCCGGGCCGAACTGGGCGATGACGCGGGGATTATCGGAGGTTCAGTGTTGGCGTCCGTCGAGTTGGGGCGACAGCACAGCCGCGGGGAGCCAAGCCGGGCGGGCGCGGAACCGTCGGCGCCGGATATCGGTCCCCTGGACGAGGGGCTGGCCTAGCCCGTAGGGGGCGAGTCGGACAGGTCGGGCAGTTCGGACGCCAGTTTGTGAGAGGGGTGCAAGTCTGGTACAATCTATTGAGCTTCGCACAATACGTTGAACGCGAAATGGCTGGATATCGGGGACTGGAGCGTTCTGACAGGTCTGTGGCGCAGCCGCGGATGTGTAACCACAGTTGCGAGATTCAGTAAGGGGGAGGGCGATGCTCACGAGAGAGGGGCTACGGCGGACCGGGGTGACCCGAGCAGGATATAAGGAGAGTCGCATTTGGCGCGCTTTCTCAGGATAGCGATGTGGTTTGCGCTGGTGGCGGTGGCGCTGGCATTCCTGCAGAAGTCAATGCAGACGACGGAGCGCAGGGAGAACAAGGACTTCGGCTGGCTGATGGAGGAGGTGCGGGGGGGATCGGTTCAGTCGCTTACCATCTTCCCCAAGAAGGCGGCTGAGGCGAGGCTGTCCAAGGACCCGACGATCATCTATGTTGTCAACATGCCTGCCGACGAGCAAAGCTACATGGGCACGGTGCTGCAGAAGGTGCCGAAGGTAGAGGTAAGGCCGCCCTCGATCTCGGACGTGTGGCTGAGCGGGCTCTTCTACCTGCTGCTTACCGGCCTGGTCATAGTTGCGCTCTGGGTCTTCCTCATGCGTCAGAGCCAGAGCACAGGCAACCAGGCGCTGTCGTTCGGCAGGAGCAAGGCGCGGCGCCTGCCCGAGAACGCAGCCAAGATCACCTTCGACGATGTCGCGGGGGTGGAAGAGGCGAAGGCCGAGCTGATGGAGGTGGTCGAGTTCCTGAAGAACCCCCGCAAGTTCCAGGCGCTCGGCGCGCGCATCCCCAAGGGGGTGCTGCTGCTGGGGCCGCCGGGCTGCGGCAAGACGCTGCTGGCGCGGGCGATCGCGGGCGAGGCGGGCGTGCCGTTCTTCCACATGAGCGGCTCCGAGTTCGTGGAGATGTTCGTTGGGGTGGGAGCGTCGCGCGTGCGCGATCTTTTCGAACAGGCGAAAGCGAACCGGCCGTGCATCGTGTTCATTGACGAGATCGACGCGGTAGGGCGGCAGCGCTTTGCAGGGCTTGGGGGCGGCCACGACGAGCGCGAGCAGACGCTCAACCAACTGCTGGTCGAGATGGACGGCTTCGAGCCTAACTCCCGGGTCGTGCTGATCGCGGCGACCAACCGGCCCGACGTGCTGGACCCGGCGCTGCTGCGCCCGGGCCGCTTCGACCGGCGGATTCAGGTGGACAACCCCGACCTGAAGGGGCGTATGGCGATACTCAAGGTGCATGTGAGGGGGAAGCCGTTGAGCGATAACGTGGACCTGGAGGTGCTGGCGCGGCGGACGCCGGGGTTCTCCGGGGCCGACCTGTCGAACCTGGCGAACGAGGCTGCGCTGCTGGCCGCCCGGAGAGACCGGGACAAGATCGCGATGGTGGACCTCGAGGAATCAATCGAGCGGGTGGTGGCCGGTCCGGAGAAGAGAAGCCGGATCATCTCCGAGCAAGAGAAGAAGGTGCTCGCGCAGCACGAGGTCGGGCACGCAGTGCTCGCCGAGCTGCTTCCGCGCGCCGACCCGGTGCACAAGGTCTCCATCCTTCAGCGCGGGATGGCGCTCGGCTACACGCTCCAGCTTCCGACCGAGGACCGCTACATCATGAGCCGGAGCGAGTTGCTCGACCGGATCACGGTCTTCCTGGGTGGGCGCGTCTCGGAGGAGCTAGGATTCCAGGAGATAAGCACCGGCGCGGCCGACGACCTGAAGAAGGCGACGGACATCGCCCGCCACATGGTGACCGATTTCGGGATGAGCCAGACGCTGGGCCCGATCAGCCTCGGGCGCAAGTACGAGCAGCCGTTCCTCGGCCGCGATATCATGGAGGATCGCAACTACTCGGAGCAGGTTGCATCCACCATTGATAGGGAGCTCTCGACTATCATCGAGGACTGCTACGAGCGGGCGAAGTCACTGCTCACCGAGCATAACGAGCAGGTGCGAGCAGTCGTGACCGTGCTGCTCGAGCGGGAGACCCTGAGCGGCGACGAGGTCAGGGCAATCATGAGAGGCGAGCAGCTTCCGCCGCCGGTCGAGCGCGAGGCCGAGTGGAAGAGCCGGCCCACTGTCCCCGGCGCCGAGGCCGACAAGAAGCCGCCGATCGGCGGCGAGCAGCCGCAACCGGCGTAGGCCGTTCACCGCAGAGTCGCCCATTCGACAGGCTCAGGGCAGGCGAAGCACGCAGAGGGAGTGCAGCAGGATGATGGCTACGAGTCCTCTGCGTTCTTCGCGTTTTCGCGGCGGACATCCACAGGGGCACCCCATGGGGTACGCGATTGGCAAGGCCGCGCTGAATCTCCAGTGGACCGAGCGCGTCGCGCGCACGGAGTACAACGATAACTGGGAGGTCGTGCGCCACTTCACCGGCAAGGACCCTTCGACTTCGCTCAGGGCAGGCCCTCGCCAGTATGCCGAGGCGGCTCGCGAGTTCAACGACGCGGTTCACCTCGATTTCCTCTGGTGCACCGATGACGGGCCGGTTCCGTGGGGCCAGCGCGGCCGCGTCACCGACATGGGGCACGCGGTCTACCTGGAGGACGGCTCCGACTATCGCGCGCCGAAGGCGTCGCCCTTCAAGACTACAGAGGATGTGCTGAGCTTCAGCGCGGTGGAGGAGTATGGCCTGCCGGATTTGGATGAGCTGGTTGCCTACTACCAGCGCTGGTATCAGGGGGCGCAGGCGGCCAATGATCAGGTGGTGCCGGGAGGCTACTACAAGACGCTGATCTCCGGCGCGATAGAGGCGTTCGGTTGGGAGATGTTGCTGCTGGCGCTGGGCGAGGATCCGGAGCGGTTCTGCGAGGAAGTGCTGGGGTCCATCTTCGAGTTGTCGCTCCACCACTTCCGGGCATGGGCGCGGACCTCCATCGAGTTCTTCATGTGCCACGACGACATGGTGTGGACGGCGGGGCCGTTCATGCGGCCGGAGCTGTATCGGCGATATGTCTTCCCGCGCTATCGGGAGCTGTGGCGCGTCCTTCACGACGCGGGCAAGCGGGTGCTGTTCACCGCGGACGGGACGTTCGACATGTTCCTGGATGACGTCGTGGAGGCGGGCGCGGACGGCTTCTGCTTCGAGCCCACCAACGATCTGGCGATGATGGCTCGCAAGTACGGCAAGACCCACGTGCTGATGGGTGGGATGGACTGCCGAACTCTCACGTTCGGGACGAAGGATGACATCGAGCGTGAGCTGCGATGGGTGCTGGAAGTGACGCGGGAGTGCCCGGGGGTCGTGCTTGCGGTGGGCAATCACATTCCGGCGAACGTGCCGCTGGAGAACCTGGTGTACTACTTCGAGCGGGTGGATGAGTTGGGGAGGCGGTAAGATCGAGCGGGCGGGGGGCCAACCCGCAGGCAGGGCAGGTCTCAGGCGCGCGCAAGCACGCCCTCACAAAGGCAACTGGAAGGCGCGCTGGATGTAGACGGCCATCTGGTCGCGGGTGACGTACTGGGTGGGCTTGTAGGTGCCATCGGGGTAGCCGGCGACGATGCCGCTCCCCTTGCAGTACTCCACATGCTTGTAGCACCAGTAGGTCGTCGGCACGTCGGGGAAACTGGCGACCTCCGGTGGCTCGTAGGCCCAAAGGCCAGCCTCGCCGGTCGGGGTCACGACGGACCGGGCAACGAAGACCGCCATCTGCCCTCGGGTGACCTCCCAATCGGGGTGGTAGTTGCCGTCCTCATAGCCCTGCACGACGTTGTTGGCCAACGCGTACTCGATGTGATCGTAAGCCCAGTGGTCCGCCGACACGTCCGGGAACGTTGCCTGCGCGGGACCGGTGGGGACGTGGTCCTCGCCGCCTGCGAGCCCGCGTGAGATGTAGACGGCCATCTGGTCGCGGGTGATGGTGAGATTCGGACGGTAGAGGCCGTCTGCGTAGCCCTGGACGATGTCGGCCGTGTCGCACGCTTCCACCTCGTAGAACGCCCAATCATCTAGGGGGACATCGGGAAAGGTGAGCCGGTCGCGCAGGAATACGTCGCTGTAGCCCTTGGTGTAGCCGGGCACGAGGCCGGAACCGAACGACTCGAAGGCGATGATGCGACCGTCGGTGCTGATGCTCGGGTCGGTGCTGAAACTGTCGGCCTGATCGCCAGCCGCGGACAGGCTGACGCGGATCGTCCTCTCCCGGGAAAGGTCTCGCACGAAGACATCCCAGGCCTCGTTCGTATCGCCTGGCACAAGGTTGGTGGCGGCGGAGAAGAAGGCGATCCAGTTGCCGTCGGCGCTCAGACAGGGGTCCATGGACCAGGAGTCAGGCATGTCGCCGTACAGTCCCATGCTGGCAAGCAGAGTGGCGCCCGCCTCGCGATCGCGGATGAAGATCTTCTCCGTGGCGCCGGTGTCGCCAGCGACCAGATTGGTGGCAGCGGATCGGAATGCGACATGACGCCCGTCTCCGTCTATTGCGCAGTCGTATGACTCCGCATTTGGGTCGCGACCATCTGTGGCGACGCTGACACAAGTTGTTTCACCGGTCGCTCGATCGTGGAGGAATACGTCGCAGCAACCGTTTGCGTCGCCGCCGACGAGATTGGCGGCCTCGGAAGAGAAGGCGACCCATCGGCCGTCGTTGCTGATGGCGGCGTCGAACGAAGCGCCGTCGGCCTCGGTCCCGTCGCTCGAGACGCTGACGCGCATGGTCGCGCCGAGATCGCAATCATGCACGAAGACGTCCGGCAGGTTGTTCGTGTCGCTCTCGATGAGGTTGGTGGCTTCCGAGAAGAAGGAGATGAAGCGACCGTCGCCGCTGACAGAGGGGTACCCGCAGAGGCCTTCAGACTCGCCGCCATCGGTTGCCACGCTTACGCGGATCGTTTCGCCGGTCTGGCGGTCGTGCCTGAAGACGTCCATGGAGGCATTCGTGTCTCCCGGAGCCAGATTTGACGCGTAAGACTCGAAGGCGACGTAGCGACCATCGGCGCTGATCGCAGCCACGCTGGACTCATCGTTGCCTTCGCTACCGTCTGAGGCGACGCTCACTCGCGTGGTCTCGCCGGTGGCGCGGTCGCGGACGAAGACGTCCGAGCAGTTGTTCGTGTCGCCCGGTACAATATCCGAGGCATACGAGAAGAACGCAACATAGCGCCCGTCGGCGCTCACCGAGGGCATGTGGCTGTCCGAGTTTCCTCGCCAGCCGTCGAGCGCGACACTGATCAGGGCAGTGGTGGCGGCGGTCCCGACGCCCAAGTGACAGGAAAGAAGGCACCCGAATACGGCCAGAAGCGACACGACACGCGTCTGCATTGTCGCCCCCCTTTCCTCTTCTTGCCCCAACGCGATACCTAGAACCGTCTAAGGATAGTATACCACGCAATCAGCCAAGGTACTGGCTGCTGATCGATGGCAGGGGCAAGCCCCTGCCCAACAGCAAGGGCCGCGGGGTCCGGCTGCGCGGCGCGAGGACAGGAGGGACGCAGGCTTCACGAAGCCTGCGCCCAGGGCAGCGGGCGAACAGAGAGGGGCGAGGGGCGCAACACGGAAACCAGTTTCGGCGCGTCCGCGGCAGCGCGGGCGCGATGCGCGTGTGGGGCAGGAGCCCGCCAGAGGCGGACAAGCGTGTCTCCTGCTCGGAGATCATCGGTGAACCGTAACGTCAAGACAGTGCTCGCCGCGTCCATTCTGTTCGGGATGTCCACGGGCATCTACGAGTTCGTGCTGCCGTTCTACTTGAAGGACCGCGGCATCTCGTACGAGGCGATGGGGACGATTTTCGCCATCGCCGCGGCGGGGATGCTTGGGCTGCGCATCGTCATGGGACGGCTGGCCGACGTGTGGGGGCGGAAGCCGTTCTACGGACTCTCGCTCGGCGGCACGGCTCTGGCGATGTGGTTCACCTCGCTCAGCGCGTCGCTTATCGGCCAGGGCGCGCTCAAGACGCTGCGGGAGGCGATGCTGCTCACCCGCGAGACCGTCCACCCGGTGATCCTCTACGAGGAGAGCCGGGGGAAGTTCATGAGCTACCTGGGGAAGACGCGCGGCTTCGAGTTCTTGTTCCAGGCGGCGGGGACCATTGTCTCGGGAGCGACGCTCGGGGGCGCGGTTGTGCTCGGTCTGACACTGCCGGCCATCGGCACAGGTGGGAACCTCCGGCTGGGGGGCGTCCTGTCTGGCGGCGCCTTCGTCATCTTCTGGCTCGCGTTCCGAGAGAGCTGGTCCCCACACCGACGCATTGGGCCGGCCGGCGGATTCCGCGAGCTGCTCTCGTTCGATCTGCACCCAAACCTCCAGGTGCTCGCGGTGTCCATGCTGATCTTCAATGCCGGCCTGACGACTAGCCACGCCTTCGCCATGTCGCTGTTCTTCCCGGAGAAGTTCGGGGTCTCGCTTGGCGCGGCTAGCTGGGTGATGGTGGGACACCGGCTCACCATCGCGCTTCCCCTGCTGCTCGCCGGCACGCTGGTCAAGCGGAACCTGAAGGCGGTGTATATCTGGACGCTGATAGCGGAGGGGGCAGTTCTGTCGGCGTCAGCGCTCATCCCTAACTTCTACGGGGCGGCGGGCGTGTGGCTGCTGCATGACCTCATCGGAGCTGGCGTCTGGGTCCCGATCCAGGCGCTGATCATCCAGGATCACACACGCCCGGAGACGCGGGCGCTGGAGATGGGCAAGGTGCTGGCCTTCGCGGGGATCGGCACGATCCTGGGACCGCTGCTGTCGGGGGTGCTCTACGAGCGGGTCGGGGTGAGCGCGCCGTTCTTCGCGAGCGGTGTGCTGATGATTGCGGCGGCGGGGGCGCTGATGCCGATGCGGTTGGGGGAGGGGGATTAGGGACTTCGCGTGCAACCGCAGATTAGGCAGATTGCACAGATGCGGTTCTGACGTTGCCGTTCGAGGAGAATGCTATGGCGAAGGCTGAGTTGGACAAGCAATACGATCCGAAGAAGGTCGAGGCGAAGTGGTATGGGTTCTGGGAGTCGCACGGGTACTTCCGGCTGACTCCGAAGGCGGAGCGCCCGGGCGCACAAGCCTACTGCATCACTATTCCGCCGCCGAATGTGACCGGGGCGCTGCATATGGGGCACGCGCTCCAGCACAGCATCCATGACTGCATCGCCCGCTGGCGGCGGATGTGCGGCGATCGGGTGCTGGTGGTCCCGGGCACCGATCACGCGGCGATCTCGACCAATATGAAGGTCGAGCAGATGCTGGCCGAGGAGGGCACCTCACGCCACGACCTCGGCCGGGACCGGTTCGTCGAGCGTTGTTGGGAGTGGACACGCAAGTACGGCGGGCAGATCATCGAGCAGCTCAAGGCCTTGGGATGCTCCTATGACTGGGAGCGCACCCGGTTCACGCTCGACGAGGCCTACTACCGCGGGGTGCAAGAGGCGTTCGTCCACTTCCACAAGCGCGGCTGGCTCTACCGCGGACACAGAGTGGTGAACTGGTGCCCAACCTGTGACTCGACCGTATCGGACCTGGAGGTGGAGCACCGGGACCATGAGGGGAAGCTGTGGCACATCATGTACCCGCTCGCAGAGGGAGAGGGCGGGATCATAGTTGCGACGACGCGGCCGGAGACGATGCTGGGCGACACCGCGGTGGCGGTGCATTCGGAGGACCCGCGCTACGCGGAGTTCCACGGCAAACAGCTGATGCTGCCCTTGATGAACCGCAGGATTCCGGTGGTCTGCGATGACGTGCTCGTTGATCCCTCGTTCGGGACGGGCGCGGTGAAGGTCACACCCGCGCACGATATGAACGACTTCGAGGCAGGCGAGCGGAATGGCCTGCCTTCGGCAGTGGTGATTGGCACCGACGCGCGGATGACTGCGGAAGCCGGACCGTATGCCGGGCTGGATCGCTACGAGGCGCGCGAGCGAATCGTGGCCGATCTCGAAGCACAGGGGCTACTGGTCAAGGTCGAGGACTACCACCACACGATGGGACGGCACGACCGCTGCCATACATGGCTGGAGCCGCTGCTGTCAGAGCAGTGGTTCCTGGGCATGGCGGAACTGGCGCGGATGGCGCTGGAGGTGATCGAGGGGGAACCCCACCCCTCCTCCCCCCTCCCCGCAAACGTAGAGGTGGGCAACCGGTCGCAGGTGCAGTACGTGCCTGATCGCTTCCGGGGCTACACCATCGAGTGGCTGAGGAACCTGCGCGACTGGAACGTGTCGCGGCAGATCTGGTGGGGGCACCGGATTCCCGCCTATTTCTGCCAGCAGTGCGGGGACATCATGGTGCAGCTCGACGCACCGAAGTCCTGCGCGAAGTGCGGCGGGCCGGTGGAGCAGGACCAGGACACACTCGACACCTGGTTCTCCTCTGCGCTATGGCCGTTCGCGGTACTTGGGTGGCCGGATGAGGAGGAGTTCGCGAACTCGTGCGGTGAGGGAGCGTATCCGACCTCGCTGATGATCACCGGGCGGGACATCGTGTATCTCTGGATCGTGCGGATGATCATGACGAGCCTGGAGTTCACCGGCGCGATCCCGTTCCGCGAGGTGCTGATCCATCCCACCGTGCTTGACATTGAGGGACGACGGATGAGCAAGTCGCTGGGTACGGGGGTGGACCCGCTGGAGCTGATTGCGAGCTATGGCTCGGACGCCACCCGGTTCAGCTTGCTCTACCAGTGCGCGGCCGATCAGGACATCCGGTTCGGCGAAGAACGCACCGAGATGGCGCGCAACTTCTGCAACAAGATCTGGAACGCAAGCCGGTTCGTGCTGATGAACCTGGGCGAGGACTTCGCACCTGTCCCTGAGATAAGCGCCGTTGTGAAGAAAGAGGGTTCGCCTGCCGAAAGATGGATATTGAGCCGCTACGGGGCGATGTTGACTGCGGTGGAAGAGGCGCTTCAGCACTACGAGATGGCGGAGACGGCGCGGGCGCTCTACACGTTTTTCTGGTCGGAGTTCTGCGACTGGTTCGTGGAGGCATCGAAGCCCTCGCTGCAGCAGGGCGGCGCGCCGGCCGAGCGGGCGCGCCAGACCCTGTGGTTCATCCTCGAGGGAACGCTACGGGCGCTGCATCCGTTCATGCCGTTCATCTCGGAGGAGATCCGAGAGCAGCTCCCGGGAGCCGATGGGGCGCTGATCGTGGCGGAGTGGCCTCGCGCGGAGGCCTCGTGGCGCGACGAGGCGGCGGAGCGGGAGTTCGACGCGCTGATGCAGGTGGTGGCGGCGGCGCGGAAGCTGCGAGCGGACCAGCAGGTGGCCCCTGGGCAACGGGTGGGCGTCAGGGTGGCGAGCCGCTCGCAGGAGGTCGAACGGATGGTGGAACAGTGCGAGCAGGTGCTGCTGCTGCTCGCCCGCGCCAGTGACGTCGTGGCGCTCCGTGAAACGGAGAATGCGCCCGCCGTTGCCGAGCTGGTAGAGGTTTTCGGGACACCGGCGATCGTCTGGATCGAGCGACAGGTGTCGCGCGACGAGATTGTGGCACAATCCAAGAGAGTGGAGCGAGAGCTCGAACGGCTGCGGCAGGAGGAGGCGCGGCTGGCCACCAAGCTGGGGAGCGCGGAGTTCCAGCAGCGCGCCCCTGAAGAGGTAAGAAGACAGGCGGCAGAGCGGCGCCAGGCAGCCCTGGAGCGGATCGCGGCGCTGGCGGCTCAGCTCGAGGACCTGGGCAGATCGCTGAGGAGCTGAACGAGCGTGGCGGCGGCCGGGTTTGGGGCTGCAGGAGCAACGGGAACAATGCCAGTAGCCTTCATCGGTAACTAGGGGCGAGCCCGTTGGGCGATTTTGGTTTCGAGCGCTACATGACGTATCTGACCGCGATCATCTACTGGTCGCTGACGATCTGCTGGCTCGCCATCATCATCTTCTACCTGAAGCAGTTCGTCCATTTCCGGCGGATATACCCGCTGGTGGGGACGCTGCTGATCGTATTGTTCATTGACGGCACTCGGACGCTGATCGAGAGCATCTACTTCGGCGCCCGCTATACTGCCCGGACCGGGCTTCTGCCCGCCAGCCTTTACACGCTCTTGGACCAGCCGTACTACGTCGCGATCCCGAAGAGCATCAATCTGCTGGCGGCCCTCACCATCATCATCGTCATCGTGCGGAACTGGTTCCGGAACCTCGATGAAGAGCAGCAGCACCGACGAGCGGCTGAGCAGTTCAGGGCCGAGCTGCTCTCGCTTGCGTCGCACGAGATGCGCTCGCCGCTCACCTCTATCCGTGGCTATGCGAACACGCTGGTGCGGGAGTACGGCCGACTGGGAGAGGCGACACAGCGGGAGTTTCTCGAGGGGATTGCTTCGGAGGCGGAACGGCTGAACCACCTCGTTTCCGATCTGCTCGACAGCTCGCAGATAGACGAGGGGCGGCTGCGTATCGAGCGTCGGGCGGTGACGCCGCTGTCGCTTTGCGAGGAGGCGGTACGCTCGGCCAGCCATCCCGACGCGAAGCACAGGCTGAGGGTTGAGGTGGAACCGAACCTCCCGGAGGTATTGGCCGACCCGAACCGGATTCACCAGGCGCTGTCGAACCTGGTGAGCAACGCGGTGAAGTTCTCGCCGGAGGGTACCGAAGTCGTGGTTGGTGCGCGGCGCAAGAACGATCACATCGAGTTCCGGGTCACCGACCGCGGCATCGGCGTCCCGCGGAGCGAGCAGGCACAGCTATTCACACGGTTCCACCGGGCGGCCAATGCTCACACACCGGACACGCCCGGTGCAGGCCTGGGGCTGTATATCAGCAAGGGGATCATCGAGGCGCACGGCGGGAAGATGGGCGTCGAGAGCGACCTGGGCCGCGGCAGCACCTTCTGGTTCGTGTTGCCGACGGTCGAGGGCCAGGTGCGCGCCGAGGAGCTGCTGTCTCACCCCAGCCCGCAGCACGGCTAGCACGCGCCGGTTGCGCCGTCGTCCTCCTCGCTTACTCCCGCTCGACCGCTGGCTCCCCGGCAAGCGCGGAGGCCAGGTCGGCCGCAGCCTTCACTGCCTCCGGGCTTCCCTCGACGGCGATGGTAACAGCCCCTTCCGAGCCGGCGATCCCGCCAGAGGCGACATGCCATGCGTCCACGCCGCAGAGCAGCTCGAGTGCCTCGATCTCGGTCACGACCTGGGCGCCGGTGAGCACCGCCATGCCTGAAGCGATGCCGTCGGTCAGATCGGTCCGCGCGATGCCGCAGTGGCGAGCGGCTTCGATCACATCGGGGACCAGCTTCTCCAGGCCGACGGGGGAGATGAGGTGAGCGCCGCGAGCTGAGATGATGCCGAACATCTGCCCGACGGTCCCGCCGACATCGCTCGCCAGCAGCACTCCGACGTTCCCCTCCGCATCAATGGCATTCCCGCCCTTGATGAACACGTCGCCCCGCCCGAACTCCCTCAGCAGCTCGACCCAGCCTCCCTCGAACGGCTTGCCGTGCTTTAGGGCGAACGGGGGAAGACGGTTGGCTCCGGGGGTGACGTCGAGGCGGCTGCCAGCGATGACGCCTGCTGCGAAGCGCCACTTGGGAACCTTCGTGCCCAGCAGCTCCTCGGCTACGTAGGCGTTGGTCGTGCCGTTGCCGATGATGATGCGACCCTCCGCCAGCGCCTGCCGAACCTCAGGCATACGGGCGACTGCCCGCCCGATGAGGCGCTTCGACTCCGAGGAGGTGAGGACCAGCAATGCTCTGTGCGTACCTTCCATGGAAGCCCTCCGTCTGCTGCCCTGCGGATGCAGTCGCGACGAGGAGCGGCTCGCGAATGCAGCCGCTCCTCGTCGCATCGCCGCCAGCTTCGCTCAGGTGACTGACGAAGCCTGGATAGCGGCCACCTTGTTCTGGTCGCCCTGACGACTGGCGCGACCCGAAGTTCCCGATACCGTCGCCGGCAGATCGGCCTATCCGGCTCTACATCCCGCGGCCGCCGCCGCGAGCGCCGCCGCCACCGCCGCGACGACCACCGCCGCCGCCACCACCGCGGCGTCCCCGGCCTCCCTGCGGACCGATTGGCTTGCCGTCCGCGCCGATCACTCCGACGCCCGGCACGAATTGCGTCCTCTTGGTTTTAGCCGCCTTTGCGAAGAAGAACACGGCGATAACCACCACAACCACGATCAGTGCTATCGCCACTGCTGGGCTAACCGACTTCTTCACGATGTCACCTCCTTAGCAGGCGGCAACTGCTCTGCTGCCGCTCCGCGAGCGCTCGCACTCCTGTTTGGCAGGCGCTGCCGCGGTTCCTGCACCGCGCCAGCGCCGCTCTGTCACCCCTGACAACCGGGCCCGTCGTACGCACGTCAGCCCAATCCCTGGCCGAAGGCCTATCTTCCGGATACCGACCCAGCGGTGGGCTTGCCGGAAGCGACGCCTTCGCCGCTCGGAACGAGGTCCGGTCCGCACGCGCAAATGGGCGCCACAACCCGGGTGGTGCGCCCCGCAGAATGCCCAACCGCCTCGCGCGCCGCGGAATATAGCATGGCCTATAGCCGCTGTCAACCCCTGGTTGGCTCTGATGTTGCCTAGTGTTTGCTGTGAGCGCTACTCTGAGTGGGTGTCGCCCGGAGGACCGGGCTCCCACAGGCCCGCGCGCCGCTGTGTGCGAGCCACGCACGCGGGGCGATCAGAGATCAGGCTCGGCGACCAGATGAGAGGGGCCACACACTTTGGCTTTGATCTGAAGCACTCGAGGTGAGGCGCCTTCACTAGGTCCCGTGAGGGCGCTTGCGCGTCACGGCCTAGGAGTTGAGGCGCCAGATCGAGAGGTTCAGCGCCAGCGCGAAGGAGACCCAGCCGAGGTAGGGCAGCATGAGGTATGCCGCGGCGGCCCGGCGGGACCAGAATGCGATCGTGGTCGCGAGGATGAAGCACCACAGCAACACGATCTCGCCGAAGGCGAGCCCCGGTCGCCGCAAGCCGAAGAACAGGACTGACCACGTGGCATTCAAGGCAAGCTGCACCAGGAAGAGCGCGAGCGGCGCTGTTGCCGCGGCGAACCCTCCCTTGCGCCAAACGAGCCAGGCGGCAAGTCCCATCAACAGATAGAGGACGGTCCAGACCGGGCCGAACAGCCAACTCGGGGGCGTCCACGACGGCTTGGCGAGGGCGACGTACCATGTGGTGACCGAGTGAGCGGTGAATAGGGATCCGATGACGCCCGCCAGGAGACTCAGCGCGATCCAGACGAGCAGCCCGACTCCTGCAGTGACTTTGCCCATGCCGCCTCCTCTTCCGCAGGATGGCCGTTTGCCGGCCGACTCGCTCATCCTGCCGCGGCGGCCGACCCATGCCGGATCGGGTCCGAAGGTGTATCGGGGCCGGGCGCGGAAGCTTGATGGGCAACAGGCGGAGCAGCAGGTGAGGAGAGTGGCAAATGGCGCTTCCGGTCGTTGACGAGAACAGGCATGAGCGGTACGACGTGGTCGTTGCGGGAGGGGGGATGGCAGGAATCGCGGCGGCGGCAGCAGCAGCGCGCGGAGGAGCGAAAACGCTATTGGTGGAGCGGGCCGGGTGGTTGGGCGGGATGGGCATCACCGGGGCGACATCGCTGCACAACTTCTTCAACATCTATGGCGCGCACGCCCGGGCGGAGCGGATGCGGGTGGTGGGGGGAATCGCCCAGCAGCTAGTGGATCGCTGCCAGCAGCTCGGCGGAGGGCTGGGCCATGTGCCGATCGAGCGCGGCGGCGAGTTCGTCAGCATGGCGACGATCGTGGAGCCGGAGACCTTCAAGCTCGCCGCCTTCCAGTTATGCCGCGAGGCAGGCGCACGTTTGCTGCTTCACAGCGTCGTTGATGAGGTCCGCTCGGCCAACGGACATGTCGAGGGCGTGGTCGTCTGGAACAAGGCCGGGCGCAGCCTAGTGCGCGCGAAGCAGTACATTGACTGCACTGGGGATGGCGATCTGGCCGCCTATGCGGGGGCCGAGGAAGTGCGGTTCGGGGCGAAGGACCCTGGGGCCTATCACGCCGGCTTCACCTTCAGACTGTGCAACATAGACTTGGGGGCGCTCGAGGCGGACCTCGAAGGCAAGGGTCTCATCTGGCACATCGCCCACGCGGTGAAGCCGGGCATGCGGGAGCCGGAGCTTGTGCGCGTGGGGGTGGACGCGCAGCGTATGGGCCAGCTTTTTGGCGAGCCGGTTCTCTGGTACTTCTTCGCCACTTCAGTGCGGCCCCGCGAGTTCACCTATGTGAACTGCATCAACTACGGACCGAACGACGGCCTTGACGCAAACGCGCGCACTGAGGCGGAGGTGGATCTGCGCGGGCGCATGTTCGATGTAGCCGATCTCTTCCGGAGGAGTGTCGCTGGCTGTGAGGAGTGCTATGTGGCAGGGCCGGCGCCCTCCGCCGGCCAGCGCCGCGCTCGCGCAATCAGGTGTGAGCACGACATCACACAGGACGACTGCACCGAAGGTAGGTCCTTCGAGGACAGGATCGGCTGTTTTGCGTTCATTGACAACAACAAGTACCTGGTGAGGGATGCCGGCGCGTATGACCTCCCCTACCGTGCGCTCCTGCCCAAGGGCCTCGACAACGTGCTGGTGGCCGGGCGGATGATGTCCGTCGAGTACGTCGCGCACAACAGCACGCGCAACACGGCCTGCTGCCTGGTATGCGGAGAGGCCGCAGGCACGGCCGCGGCGCTGGCTGCGAGAAGCGGGAGGAGCGCTCGGGAGGTGGACATCGGCGAGCTGCAGGATCAGTTGAGGGCCGCCGGCGTGCTGCTGGAGCCGAAGCCCGACCCGCGCTGAGCGGCCGCAAGGGATGCGGCGCACGGCACAGAACAGACCGTGACGGCGGCGCGGTTTCGGCAGTGGGCACATACAGCAAATTGGCACGCGGAGTATGCAATGGCAGGGAAGCTCCAGTGGGGGATCATAGGCACGGGCGGAATCGCACACGCCTTCGCGGAGGGGCTGGCTCGGTCCAAGACGGGCACGCTGGTGGCCGTTGGCAGCCGGAGGCAGGAGTCGGCCGACAAGTTCGGGGATGAGTTCCAGCTCCCGAAGCGCTACGGCAGCTATGAGGCGCTGCTGGCCGACAGCGAGGTAGAGGCCGTCTACATCTCCACCCCGCACCCGATGCACGCAGAGTGGGCGATCAAGTCGGCGGAGGCGGGAAAGCACATCCTTTGCGAGAAGCCGCTGGCGCTGAACCACGCGGAGGCGATGGTCGTGGTGGAGGCAGCGCGAGAGAACGACGTCTTCCTGATGGAAGCGTTCATGTACCGCTGCCACCCGCAGACCGCGAGGCTCGTGGAGCTGGTCCGGTCGGGTGTGATCGGCAAGGTCGGCGTAATCCAGGCGACCTTCAGCTTCCGCGCTCACTTCGACCCCGAAGGGCGGCTGTTCAAGCACGCGCTCGGCGGAGGGGGAATCCTGGACGTGGGGTGCTACTGCACTTCGATGGCGCGCCTGATTGCGGGAGCCGCGACCGGCAGGGATTTCGCGGAGCCGCTGGAGGTGAAGGGCGTCGGCCACATCGGCGAGAGCCGGGTTGACGACTATGCCATCGCCAGCCTGAGATTCCCCGGCAACATCCTCGCCCAGCTCGCCACCGGCGTACACCTTTCACAGGAAAACGGGGCCAGGATTTTCGGGGCGGAGGGCTCGATCTTCGTGCCGTCACCGTGGATTCCAGGCCGCGAGCCACAGCCCACTACCATCATCGTCCACCGGTCGGGCAAGGCGCCGGAGGAGGTGGTCGTCGAGAGCGACCGACCACTCTACACGATCGAGGCCGACACGGTGGCCGAGCACATCAACCAGAGGCAGGCGTCGCCGCCTGCGATGACCTGGGATGACACCCTGGGCAACATGCGCGCGCTGGACGCCTGGCGAGCGGCGATAGGCCTGGTATATGACATGGAGAAACCCGAAGCGGGGAGTTTGACCACGGCGGGGCGACCGTTGGCGGTTCGCAGAGAGAACAAGATGGGCTACGGAAAGATCGCGGGCCTCGACAAGCCCGTCGCCCGCCTGGCCATGGGCACGATGGCCGGTCGGGGCTTCCCCCATGTGGCTGCGATGCTCGACGGTTACTTCGAGCAGGGCGGCAACGCCTTCGACACGGCCTACATCTACGGCAACAGTGACGAGATCCTCGGCCAGTGGGTCAAGAGCCGCGGCGTGCGGGAGAAGGTGGTCATCATCGCCAAGGGGGCGCACTCACCGGACAACCGGCCCGAGTGCATAGCGCCCCAACTGCGGGCGAGCCTTGAGCGCATGCAGACCGATTACGCGGACATTCACCTCGCCCATCGCGACAACCCGGAGATACCGGTGAGCGAGTGGGCCGACGCCTGGAACGAGCTGCTGCGGGCCGGTCTGATCCGCGCTTACGGCGGATCGAACTGGACACTGAAAAGAGTCGAGGAGCTCAACACGTATGCGCGCTCCAAGGGTCTGGTCGGCATGGCGTGTGTGAGCAACAACTTCAGTCTGGCTCGGATGGTAGCCCCCGTCTGGGCCGGATGCATCGCGTCGTCGGACGCGGAATCGAGAGCGTGGCTGGAGCGGACACAGATGCCGATGCTGGCATGGTCCAGCCAGGCCCGCGGCTTCTTCACCGAGCGCGCCAGACCCGACGACCGGTCGGACGAGGGGCTAGTCGGGAGCTGGTACGCGGAGGACAACTTCCGTCGGCAGGCGCGGGCCAAGGAGCTGGCGGCGAAGCGCGGCATCGCTCCGATCACCATCGCGCTTGCCTATGTGCTCTGCCAGCCGTTCCCGACGTTCGCCCTGATCGGGCCGGCGACGCTGGCGGAGATGGGGCAGTCGCTGGCCGCCCTCGAGGTCGAGCTCACGCCGGATGAGTTGAGGTGGTTGAACGGGGAGGGCTAAGAGGAGCCGAGGGCGCGCAGCCGTGCGCCCCTACGATGGACGGTCGGACGCGTCGGACAGTTCGGGCGCGTCGGACCGGTCGGACAGGGAGAAGGGTGGAATGCGGCTGGCGGAAGTGGTCGAGGCGCTGGAGGCGGAGGTAATCGTCGGCGGCGACCGCCTGGAGATGGAGGTCCCGGCGGGAGGGGCCTCCGACATGGTGAGCGACCTGGTCTTCTTCGGGCGCCCGGGGATGGTGCTGCTGACCGGTCTGACGAAGTCTTCGGTGGTGCGGGCTGCTCAGGTTGCCGACGTAAGCGCGATAGTGTTCGTTCGTGGCAAGAGGCCGGAGCGCGAGGCGATTGAGCTTGCCGGGGAGATCGGCCTGCCGTTGCTGCTGACCGCCCACTCCATGTATGATTCGTGTGGGCGGCTCTACGTGCGGGGGCTGCCCGGGGTCATCCCTGCCTCGCAGGGAGCTATCCCCGGCGACAGCGTGTGAGCCGAGTTGGCACCAGAGCCAAGCGAGAGCTTTGCCGCGACGTATCCGATACTGGGTGGAGGGTTCTTTCTCGCCGGTCGTGCGTCGGGAGAGGTGAAGCGCCGTCTCGCTGAGCTATGCCTGTCACCAGAGCTGCTCCGGCGAGTGGTTATCGCAACCTACGAGGCGGAGATGAACATCGTGATCCATGCAGTATCGGGGGATCGCGGTTCGTGCCGAGGGGGACTGCGTGAGGGTGACAGCGGTTGATAGAGGGCCGGGGATCGCCGACATCGAGCAGGCGATGATGCCAGGATACTCCACCGCCTCCGAGAAGGCTCAATCGCTCGGCTTCGGCGCGGGCATGGGGTTGGTGAACATGCAGCGGTGCGCCGATAGGCTCTGGATCAGCAGCGAGGTGTACCGCGGGACGCGGGTCGAGATGCGCTTCTGCCCGCGGCCGGCGGAGAAGAAGGAGGAGTAGCGCGATGACCGTCGCCGAGACCGCGCAAGCACTCGGGCTCGAAGTACTGACTGGCCACGCGAACCTATCTCGGGAGATCACCGGGGGGTGCGTGTCCGATCTGCTCTCGTACGTGATGGGAACAGCCGCGGCGGGGAATCTGTGGATCACCATCCAGGTGCATCCGAACATCATCGGTGTGGTCGAGCTGCTCGACCTGGCCGCGGTGGTAGTGGCTCACGGACAGGTTCCGGAGGAGGCGACGGTGAGCAAGGCGCGAGAGCAGGGCATTCCGCTGCTCACCAGCGCAGAGACGGCGTTCGCCGTCTCTGGCAGGCTCTACGCACTGATGGGCTCCGCGCCATGAATCCAGTATGCGGCCCTTCGCGGGGCCGGGCAGGCATTGACGCGCGGACAGAGGCGGGAGTGGGCTAGATGCCGCTTTGGCGCGCCGATCTTCACATCCACACGGTTCTCAGCGGCTGCGCTGAGGTGGAGATGATTCCTCCGCTGATCGTGGAGCGCGCCCGCGAGCAGGGCCTGACAATGATCGGCATCGCCGACCACAACTCCGCCGGGAACGCGGCGGCGGTGATGGAGGCCGCGCCCGACGATCTGGTGGTCAAGCCGGGGCTGGAACTGGAGACGAAGGAGACGGTCCACCTGGTCTGCCTCTTCGACAGCGTCGAGGATGCGCTCGGTCTGCAGGCCTTTGTCTACGCGCACCTTCCCGCGCAGCTCCCGGATGAGAAGGACCCGTTCGGCCCGCGCTTTCTGGTGAACGCGGCGGGGGAGCGACTCGCGCGGGAGAACCGCCCGCTGTTTGCTGCGACCGACCTGACTCTGACCGAAGCTGTCGCTGCCGCACACAGCCGCGGGTCGCTGGTGGTGGCATCGCACGTCGAACGCCGAGCGCATGGCCTGCTTGGGGTGCTGGGGTTCGTGCCCCCGGAGGTGCAACTGGACGCGCTTGAGGCCGGGCCGGGCGGCCTGCTCGGAGGCAGGATCGCGAGCAGCGATGCTCACAGACTGGCCGACCTGGGGAGTCGGTACACTTTGCTGGAGGCCGATGGGCCTTCGGTGGCAGACCTTCGGCGATGCATAGCGGGGGCCAGCTTCCGCGCCGGGGTCATGGTGTGAAGGAGATCTCCCTTCACCTTCTCGATCTGATCGAGAACGCTGTCGCGGCGGGCGCCCGGACGGTGGACATCCGCATCCAGGAGGAGCTGGCCGCAGACCTGCTGCTCATCTCGGTGAAAGACGATGGCCGCGGCATGTCCGCCGAGCTTGTGAGCGCGGCGGCGGATCCGTTCACAACAACGCGTACCACACGCAAGGTCGGGATGGGACTCGCGCTGCTCTCGGCGGCCGCGGAACAGGCAGGGGGGCGCATCCACATCACCAGCGCGCGGGACCGCGGCGCCGCGGTCACAGCGACTTTTCGACTTTCCCACATTGATCGGGCCCCTATGGGACGACTGGAGGATACCCTCTCCACGGCGGCGGTGCTGCACCCCGAGGTCACGATCCGTCTGCTGCATCGGGTTGGGCGTCGGCACTACCGCCTGTCAACGGCCGAGTATGGCCGGGCCCATGGCGCGGCGGAGTTGGCTCGCCGATTGGCGGGCAAGGTGGCAGCAGGGCGGCGGCGCCTGGGCAGCACCGCCTGACCCATCGGTCCTCGGGGGCTACGTACTTTCCACAGGACAGGCGGCTGATGTGGTCTAGCGACGCCGTCAGGCTTCCCAAAGCGCTACGCCGTGGGTATCATTGATCGCGGGGGGAGTTCGTCTGCACCGCAGCCGTGCAGTGGAAGGCAATGCAGCGTGACCACGATAGCGCAACAGGGCGAGGTCATCCCGGACCTGGACATAGGGCGGATCGAGGAGCTGACATCGGCGTCTGCCGTACCTGATCGCTCACGCGTCGCCGACATATTGGACAGGGCTCGCACGAGGTCCGGGCTCGACCTCGACGAGACGGCTGACCTTCTTCGGATCTCAGATCCGGAGCTGAAGGAGGGGGTGTTCGCTGCCGCCCGAGCGGTCAAGGAAGGCATCTACGGCCGCCGGATGGTGCTCTTCGCGCCGCTTTATGCCAGCAATGAGTGCAGCAACAACTGCCTCTACTGCGCTTTCCGCCGCGACAACACCGATCTACGCCGGCGAACGCTGACGATGCCGGAGATCGCGGAGGAGACCCGCATTCTCGAGGAGGAGGGGCACAAGCGGGTGCTGTTGGTGCTGGGCGAGTCGCAGCGATCCGCGGTCGAGTATGCTGTCGAGGCGGTTCGGACGGTCTACGAGACGAGGTCGGAGCGGCCGGTTGGGCACACGCTTCGCGAAGCCTGCGCCTGCGCGGCAAGCGTCGCTGGCGGGGTCCACGAACCCCGCCCCCAGGTGGGCGAGATACGGCGCGTAAATGTCAACATGGCGCCAATGACCACCGAGCAGTTTGGCGAGCTGAAGGGCGCCGGTATCGGCACGTATCAGTGCTTCCAGGAGACCTATCACCCTCAGCAGTACGCCTACCTGCATCCGTCGGGGGCGAAGGCCAACTACGGCTGGCGGCTGAGCGTGTTCGATCGGGCAATGGCCAGCGGCATTGACGATGTGGGGCTAGGGGTGCTCTACGGTCTCTACGACTACCGGTTCGATACGCTGGCGCTACTGGCGCATGCGCATTACCTGGATGAACGCTATGGCGTCGGGCCGCACACGATCTCGTTTCCCCGCATCGAGCCGGCGCAGAACGCTCCCGCCGCGGAGAGCATCCCCTACCCGGTGTCGGATGCTGAGATCATGCTGGTGGTTGCGGCGATACGGCTCTCATGCCCATACACCGGCATGATCATGACGACCCGAG
>Ga0315275_10000144_pt1 | contig 55296 bp, 56 predicted proteins | sample YL17G03_0_MG_FD_205557 | JGI IMG/M metagenome (GOLD analysis project Ga0315275, IMG submission 205557) | Sediment microbial communities from Yellowstone Lake, YNP, Wyoming, USA - YL17G03_0 | ecosystem: Environmental > Aquatic > Freshwater > Lake > Sediment | place: USA: Wyoming | collected... | reverse complement strand
CAGTTTTTTCTTAATTTTATGCAATATTTGAATGTACTTTTACTATCAAAAGACAATATATTGAGCAATACGCTACAAACACGCATTTCTAACTTGTTTTTATCCAATATTTTGGAGGGGGCTAAAACGGTATATTGTGCGAATTTCCAAAACATGTGCCGGAATTCACCATTTTTTGCAACCTCTCCAAGTCTGATCCATCAAAAAGAACCAATCCGGGCCCATTTCAGGCTCCGTTAGGATTCGGAACACTCATGTCAGTTGTTCTGATTACCCAACCCAGTTTTCTCGTTCGAGAATAAGAAGCGAAGATTCTGGCTTTTGGCAGGGAGCTCGTTCCTTGCAGTCCCGGAAATTATGTCACTTCTCACGATTGGATTGTCCTATTTCCTCTGGCCTGAGGATCGGGTCGCAGGGGATTTCTGCCTCATTTCCCTTCGAATAATGAAGCAATTTCAAGCCTTGTTGACCGTCCTTCATAGTACCGGAAAAGGCTCTCTCCCCACTCCACTGCACGGGGATCGCTGCTGAAAAGGTCAGAAGAACTGTCGTAGAGGTTCGTATCCTTCTTGAAGAGACCCAGTGACAGGTACTTATCGGTAACGGTCAGCCCGACCCGTAGTTTTTCAACGGTTACCCATACAGAAAAATTTGGATACCCTGCAAGCCCCTGCATATTCGATGCATAAGGCTCTTTTGTTAAAAGTTCCACGACGTCGTTATTTACGACAAGTTCGACTGGGATCCCGGTGACCACTTTTTCTGCAATGAAACGGGCAAGACCTGGGCTGGCTACTGAAGAGATCCCATGAATATACGCCGCATCCTTCAGGATCTCGAGATAGTGGGAATATACATAAAACATATCCGTTGTTGTATCCTGTTTTGGCTCGGAATTATACAGGTCGCCGATTCTTAAGAGAAAGGCTGCAGGAAGATCGGAAAGATCATGGTCGGTAAAGAATGTATGATGCTGGTCGATTCCTCCAATGAGCTGGACAAATCCTTCGACATTCATTGCAACTACCCCCCCAAGCGGGGTAAGGCGGTACTCGTAATTCACTGCTTCTATAAGTCCCTGTCGTTCAAGACTGCGGATCTTGGGAATTAATGCCTGGGATGTGCTTCCCGTCACTTCGCGTAGTCGGCCGAGGGACGCTGTTTTATGGAGTAAGGTAAGCAGGATCTGAATCTTGAGCCGGGAACTGTAAATGGAATGGATAAGTTTCTGGTGTTTTTCATAAATTTTAATCGAATCCATACCAGCGTTCCCTACTACTATGATGTTCATATACCTTTCATAATTTTATTATTATTTCGGCCCCGGCGTCCCGGATATTGCCTTTGGATAGCAGCTTCAAAGATCAGAATTGCAGGTACGGCATCGATGAAATCACCAGACATAATCCTCCAATAGTAAGGAATTGGCCGTCAGAAATCACATCACAGAGAAGATCGTTCCTGGTTGTTCGATCAATAGAAATGATGCAGGCCTGGGAATAAACAAGTGATGCGATGATAATGGCGCGGGCCTGCACCGGAATGACCGTACTTCCCAGCATGAGAATAATGGCTCCGGCGGAAATATTCAGGAGCGTGAGGATACTCCGGCTTCGTGCCACACCCACCAGGACCGGGATAGTCGCAACGCCGGTTGCAGAATCTCCGCTCCGGTCCCGGATATCTGGAAGTACGGAGGCAACAAACGTCCAGCTGAATATGAACAGGAACACGATCATGGATCCCGCACCCGGTGCGGAAGTCCCCAGATATACCGGCACCAGCGAAAACGCAAGAGCCCAGGCCGTGGAGACAACGAGGTTTTTCATGACCGGGATCTCTTTTAACCGCCGGTATCCGCACCACCCCGGCAGTACAGGAACGCTGTAGAATATTCCGCTCACGAGCGGTATTGTAACTACACAGAATGCGGCGAGGCCGTGAAACGCGGCAATAATTAGTGCGATAAGGTACGCGCCAAGTGCCGCGATAAAAAGGTGGCGTTCGAACTTCTTTGTAATCCGGAAACGACGTTCATGGTTGAGTGCATCTTCCGCTTCATCCGTTTTCCGGTTCAGATTATAAACGGAGAATACGATCAGGAACATGACCACTGCGATATGGCTTGTGCAGGAAATACCCTGAATGAAACAGGAAGTATATGCCATTCCTGCTGCAGCTGTACTAAGGAATAGTGAACTGTAGAGCAGTAATTCTCCGCAATCACGGATCCTCGAAAAGAGATTATATCTGATGTCTGACACGACTTGCCGGCGGCTATACCCATTACAGCTGAAAGAATCCATGAGATAAATTCAGGTACAGAAGAAACATTCATTTTGCCGGTGAATGTTAATCGCAGCGGATAATCTGAATACCCGTGATAAATAAATGACGACGTATACAATTTTCATTTCGGATGTGAAGCTCTGGAAAGAAGATATGAGCCAAATCCATTCAGGAAAAATAGTTTCAAATGTATATTAAATCTTTCCATATAACTGCCATAATCCCTTAAACTGCATAGGATATTTCCTTATGATCTCGGTAATGTATGTAGACGACGAACCAGCACTTCTCGAAATCGGGAAACTCTTTTTAGAAAAATCAGGGCAATTCCGTGTTGATACGGTGACATCAGCCTCTGAAGCATTGCAAAAAATTAAATCAATATCTTATGATGCGATTGTCTCTGATTACCAGATGCCGGAGATGGATGGCATTGCCCTCCTTAAAGAGATCCGTGCTGAATTTCCCGATCTCCCTTTCATTATATTCACGGGTAAAGGAAGGGAAGAGGTAGTGATTGAAGCATTTGATAACGGAGCTGATTTTTACCTCCAGAAAGGAGGAACCCCAACCCCCCAGTTTTTAGAGCTTGGACACAAGATCATCGCCGCAGTCCGGCGCAGGCAGGCGGAGAAGGCGTTCCTGGACAGTGAGACCCGGTACCGGAATGTTGTGGAAGACCAGACTGAATTTATCTCACGGTTTCTTCCCAATGTTACCCATGTATTTGCAAATGAAGCATACTGCCGGTATTTTAAAAAATCCCGTGACGAGATTATCGGGAAAAAATTTATTCCAGATATCCCACAAGAAGATAAGAATCTCGTCAGGGATCACTTTCTATCTCTGACAAGGGATAACCCGATTGCCACCATTGACCATCGCATCATCATGCCGGACGGTGAGGTCCGCTGGCAGTGCTGGACAGATCGGGCAATTTTTAATCAATTGGGAGCACTTATCGAATATCAGTCAGTGGGTCGCGACATTACCAAAGCCAAGCGTTTTGAAGAAAAATTGCGCATGATCAACGGGGAACTCCAGGCTGCATATGAACAGATTGCTGCATCCGAAGAGGAGTTGCGACAAAACTACGAAGAGCTGAACAAAAAAGAGCAGAATCTTCGGGAAAGTGAAGAAAATTACCGGCGCATCGTGGAAACGGCGAATGAGGGTATCTGGGTGCTTGACAGCCAGTTCCGGATAGTACAGGCCAATGACAGGATGGCGGGGATGCTGGGTTATCTGCCTCATGAGATACATGGGCGGTTAATCACGGATTTTATTCACGGGGATGATTTCCGCGATCACGAGTACCACGCTTCGGTACGTCGCAAGGGTGTGAGAGACCGGTATGAGCGGCGCTATCTCCGGAAGGACGGGACCTGGCTCTGGACGCTTGTATCAGCGACACCTGTCTTCAAAAATGACGAATTTGTGGGGTCTTTTGCTATGGTTACGGACATTTCTGAACGAAAGGGCGCTGAAGAAGCACTCCGGAAAAGCGAACGGCTGTACCGCACAATCGTGGAGACTGCACCGGGCATGCTTGTAATCTGTGATTCCAGTGGGAGAAACCTGTATGTGAGCTCGAATTGTAAAAATATTACCGGATTTACCCAGGAAGATCTTATCGGGAAATTCATCTGGTGGGTGCACGAAGATGACAGACCGAGAATGGAAGCCCTGTTGAAAGATACTTTAAAAAACCAAACCAGCGGCCACAATGTCGAGTTCCAAGGGATAAAAAAAGATGGCGGGATTTGGTACGGGTCGCAGTCGTGGGAGCCGGTAAAGGATAGTCATGGCAATATGATTCAGGTAGTAGTACAGGTTATTGACATCACCAACCGCAAGAACATGGAAGAAACCCTGAAACAATCGGAAAACCGGTTTTCTGATATCATTAACAATCTTCCGGATGCGACCCTGGTAATTGATCCAAACGGTAAGGTCATCGAATGGAATAAGGCAATTGAAGAATTAACCGGGGTCAAAGCTGAAGACATGATTGGAAAAGGCAATTATGAATATGCGCTACCATTTTACCATACCAGAAGGCCGATTTTAATAGACCTGATTTTTAAATCGGATGAAGAGATTGCCAAACACTATTCGGGCATTATCCGTGAGAAACGGGATGTCCTTATTGCCAGAACAACGCTGCCTCAACCGAAGGGAAGAAGGTCTGTTCTGTGGGCAAAGGCGTCACCGCTCTATGATGACCAGGGCGCTGTAGTTGGCGCAATCGAATCGATCAGGGATATTACTGAACGTAAAGAGATGGGGGATGCTCTGAAAGACAGTCAGGCCTGTCTGAAAAACCGATAACCTTTTTGTCACGCTTTCGCACAGAAGAATCCTTTTTATTTTCCCTTTTTTGGTGTTCTATAAAATTTCGCCAGGATATTAAATCGGGTAATCCTGCGAAGAAAACATACTCACCGACTGTAATCATTTCTTTTCCATGAAACTCCAGACAACTACCTTTATTCCGCATTCTGCCGATGCAGATATATGGGAAATGCGGAACTCTCCAGCGATTTCACCGTAAAACTGGATCAGCTGAAAACCAACCTGAAATCCTGGACATTTCCTGAATGGGTTCTCTTCTTTGTTCTCATCCCGGCCCTTCTCTTTGTGATCTATCTTCTTCCCCAGGAGATCAAGAATTCATATTTTATTTTAAACACGGGCAACTTCTGGAGACTGCAAACGTATCTTCTGAACAGCTATACGCATTCCCAGCTGTATCCCCATCTGGTGAGCAACGTAATCGTATACCTTCTTGCTCTCATTGCAGTGTTCTCGTTTGAGAATAACAAGCGAAGGTTCTGGCTTATGGCAGGGAGCTCGTTTCTTGTCGTCCCGGTAATTACGTCACTTCTCACGACTGGGTTGTTCCATTTCCTCATAATTGAGGTACAATCGCAAGGTTTTTCCGGGATTGTTGCCGCCTTCGTTGCGTATACGTTTATCAGCATTATACTCTGGATCCTTGGCGACACGCTGGGAGACTTTGATCACCCGGAATATTCCAGGTCCAGGATTCTGTTTTACCTGATGTGCGTGTTGCTTACCTTCATATTGGCGCTGATAGTAGTCGAGGGCCTGACCCTCGGGCTGTTCATGAACGTGGGTGACTCTACGAACAACGGCATTGCGCATTTTGGAGGATTTATCACCGGGTTAATCGTATTTTTGGTCTACGATACGCGAACCGAACAGAGAAAATATTTCCATATGACACTGGGAATTGCCATAGGCTTGGGAATTCTCTGGTATGGCAACTACCTGTATAACCTGGTAAAAACGGTAAACGGGGCATAACAGGAATATCCAAAAACAGGGATTCTTTTCCCTCATCGGCATGTATGGTCGATCCATGCAGAGATCCGTCAGCCAAAAGGGTCTGTTAGGGTAATTTTTAAAGCGGTATTCTGCCGTATTATCGTCTAAAAACTGCATTTTGCGTGTATTTGTAATACAATGAGCTGTAATTCGCCTTTTTTGTCAACCTCAACTATCAGATAAAGCCAATCCGGGCCCGTATGGGGCTCCGTCAGGCTTCAGTATACTATCGGGTCACTTATCACCGACGTATCCTCGTTCGATTCAGTATACTGCGTGAGAATTAAAAGGCGGGCAGGCATACGAACATACAGGAATATTTCACGAGAATATACCATGAAAACAAGTATCATTTATCATTCGTATTCCGGGATTACCCGCGGGATTGCTGAGAAGATCCAGAAGGCCTGCGGGGGAGATCTCGTTGAAGTGAAGCTGAAACAGAATTACTCCTCACTCACCGCGTACACGCTGGGATGTTACCGTGCGATGAAGGAAGAGTGCGATCCGATCGAACCGGAGACCATCGACGTCTCGGGAACTGACCTGGTCGTCATCGGCACACCGGTCTGGGCCTTCAAGGCCACGCCGGCAATCAATGCGGCGATTGCGGCGCTGAAAGGGTGTGACGGGAAAAAAGCCGTTGTCTTTGCAACCTGCGGGAGTTCTGCAAAGGACACCCTCCCCATCCTGAAAAAAGCCCTTGAGGCAAAAGGGGTGACCGTTGTCGGGCAGTTCATGCTGACCAAAAAAGAGATCGGTGAAAAGCAGAAGGTTAATGCCTTGGTCGACAGCGTAAATGCGGCAAAAAACCGCTGAACCGATACAGAAAAACCAGTAAAGCAACCACGAAAACCCTTACCGGATTGGCAGAAAACCGGCATACCTGACCCGAGTACCGCAGGCTTTTCTGCCCGTACTGTGTCTGTGATACGATGGTGCTTGAAACGTGTATCGCAAGAAGTGGTGACTGCGATCTCTGCGTGGTCTTTGTGCAATGCCAATGGAACATGCGTTGATGAAGGGAAATAATAGAATCTCGTTGTGCCGGAGTACCTCAAAAAAACCGGTTACTCTCAGCTGCCTTTTCATGCCCGGTACGGACGACCAGAACGGGTTTCCTTGTTCTCCTCACCAACGTGAAGGTTGTACTTCCCAGCAGCATCTCCCTGACCCAGTCTGTCCCATAGGCACTCATCGCGATCAGGGATACATCATCCTCCTTTGCAACCGACAATATCATCTCAGTCGGATCTCCCACCCGTACATGAAGATTCACGGCAATATCGGAATCGATGAGATCCTTTTTCATGTCTGCGAGCCGGGTCTGGGCATCCCTGACAGCTGCCTCAATCTCTTGTCGTGATTCGGCCCGGTTGACAACATGCAGGAGGACGATCGCTTTGATCGCCGGGATCGTTTTGATAAAAGATAACGTATCGCCGGCAGGCCGGGAAAAATCGGTAGGTACCAGAATTTTTGAAAACAGTTTCATGTGGGAAGGGTCAGACGATACGTCAGTGTTTTCCTGTGCAGGATTGAAGTGCATGATGAGAACATTTGTATTTGCATGCCTGATTACCGAAGATGACACACTGCCAAGCAGCAGTTCCTGGATCGGGTTAATGCCCCGGGCACCCATGACGATAAGAGATACAGTATTTGTTTCTGCAGCTTCCAGAATTGCGTTGGAAACAGTACCCTGGGTTATCAGATTTACTATCACATCGACGTTTATGTGGACTTTCAAGCCAAGATTTTCCAGTAACTCTTTTTTTTCTGCCATGAGAAGCCTTGCATTCTCGATATACGGTGTATGTGTCCATCCCAGTTTCGAAGGGTGGGTTGCATCCACCACATGGAGGAGCACCACTTCCTGTATCCCGGGAATCTCGCTGATACAATCAAGTATCTTCTGTGAATACGCGGAAAAATCCAGGGCAACTAACACTTTTTTAAACATTGAGTCCATCCTACTGTGTAATTCCCATGGTACGTAATAAAAGATCACTCCGGAAAAAACTCTAAAAAAACGTTGCTGCACTAATTATAGGATGTCATGCCAAACCAGGTCGTCACAGCCATTCAGCTGGCTGATCGGGATGAAGATGCCGGAAATAACGATAAGCGCGAGCCATTGGTGAAAAAAAAGTCCTAATCAGAAAAATTTAATTTATCCCCTTTCTGCGACCGAAGAATCCTTTATCGGCTTTCGCACAAAAAATATTACGGTTGCTATGGATACGACAACGGTAACGGGCAGAGCATTGTTTATGCTCCTCATGATCACTTCAATCTGCATCCCTGTATCTGCATATTCCGCCGACGCAACGAATGTGTACAATTCAGGACGTAACCTTACGGAGTCGGGAAATTATACCCTGGCAGTGGCAGCGTACAACCATGCAGTTACCCTTGAACCGATGTATTTTGAAGCGTGGGACGGCATGGCGGATGCACTCAACCGCAACGGTCAGTTCAATGACGCGCTCGCCGCATCCAACCGCTCCCTCAAGATTAATCCGGAGTATGTACAAGGGTGGATAAACCGCGGCCAGATCCTCTATAATATTGGGTATTGGTATGAGGATGCAGCACACAATAACGTAGCGGCAGACGCCCTGTATGCCGAACAATTAACTGCATTTGAAAAAGCAATTGCCCTCGATCCCGACAGTGCCGAGGCATGGTTCAACAAAGGCTATGCCCTTGCCGGTATGCAGCGGTATGATGAGGCAATCGCTGCATTTGATCAGGTTAAGGTCATCGATCCTTCCTATCCGAATCTCCAGAAAAACCGGGAGATTGCCGTACAACTCCGGAATAAGGCTGGCGGTTCCCCGGTGACAACTGTATCCGTGAGCCATGCAACGGCTTCAATAACCACCTCGCCGGAATCCCCGGGACAACGGCCTGCCGGGACCTCTCCCAGGCCATCGCCGTTGAATGGCGTAGCAGGCGTTATCGCCCTGCTTGGCGCCGGGTTCCTTGTCCTGCAACGAAAATAATCTGCTATTTTTGCATTAATTCCGCAATAATTTTTAACGGTTTGCCCGGTTTTTCGGGCAGTGTTTCCGTCTTCGTGTTTTTCCTGATAGTCTTCACGGAGAAATCAGGTTCCGGATAGGCGATGTAAAGACAGGAAAGGATAGTGTATCACGGGTTTGCCAGCAGGCGCGAGATGTACACGCGGGCCCAGACGAACGATACAATCCCCCCGAGGATATCCCCGGCAACGATCCCCCACCAGATGCCGTGCTCGCCATACCCGAGCACGATCCCGATCAGGTAGGCAAAGACGGCGATGAATACCAGGTTCCGCAAAACGGTAATAATGAGCGACGTCAACCCCTTGCCTGTCGCCTGGAAGACCGATCCTGACATGATGCCCGGCGGGACAAACGGGTAGAAGAAACACATGGTCGCGAGGAATGCAGCAATCTCCGGCGCGAGATGGGCGCTTTCCGGTGAATAGGTGAAGATGACGGCAATCTGTTTTGCAAAGAGGAATGTTATGGCGCTTATGGCGAGCGAGATCGCAATACCAATAGTAATCGAGAAAGTATGGGCAGTCCGGATCTTTGCAAATTGCCGGGCGCCGTAGGCGGCCCCGGCTACCGAGATGACCGAGGTGCCGATTGCGATGAGGGGGATGATGGCGAAGTAGACCACCCGCCATCCCGCGGTGTAGATTGCGACGGCGTCAGTACCGGCAACCGTCACGAGCAGGCTGTTGATGAAGATCGCAAGAATCGACATGAGAAGGAACTCGATGCTTGCCGGCAGACCGACGCCAAGGATATCCCTTACCGTCTTTTTATCTCAGGAGAATGCCGAATATGAGATCGTGACGTAAGTGTCCCTTTTTATAAAGAACCAGTAGAGGAGCACCCCCGATACAGTACCGAGGGAGATCACCATCCCCCATGCAGCCCCTGCGATTCCCATGCCGGCGGTATAGATGAGCAGCGGGTCGAGAACCATGTTCAGGACCGAGGAGGCTCCCATGACGCACATCGCCCGCCGGGCATCCCCTTCTGCCCTGAGGATCGCGTAGGCGATGTTGGTGAAAAGGATCAGGACCATCCCGAGGAAGACGATCTGCCCGTATGCTGTTGCAAGCCCGGCGGTCTTTCCCGCCCCGAAGAGGCTCACGATCGGGCCAGTGAGGAAGATTAAGGGGATGGTGAGGACCGCGGAGAGGATAAGGGTGATGAGCAGTGCGTGAACCGCCGTGTTGTCCGCTCCTGCCTTGTCCTTTGCACCGATGCGGCGGGATATGGCCGATGCGACCCCTGCCCCCAGTCCACTCCCAATCCCGATGAGGATCATGAAAAGCGGGGTGACGAACCCGACCGCTGCGAGAGCGTCAGAGCCAAGGCCGGCGACCCAGATAGCATTAACGATATTGTAGGTGGACATCAAAAACATCGCAACGATCATGGGGCCGGACAGTTTCACGATCGCTTTTTTCGGGTCTCCCATCAGGAAGGATATCCCATCGTTATTGCCTTTTCCGGGCGGCGAATCCGGCGCGGTGTTCTGAGAGTAATCTGCACGGGGAAAATCTCCTGGTTTTTTGCAAATCAAACGGCTATCCACGGTCAATACCCTGCAGGACCGGAGCTGCCTTTTTATCTTATCCCGTGAAAAAGATGCGGACTGCCCTGCGGTTTGCAGGGTCGACGATTCGCCAGATATACCGGCATCTTCGGGTTTTTTTACTGCACGGGCAATTGTTCCCATATCAGTATGGTAGTGCCGGACAAGGGGCTTCAGAATGATGTTCAGCTCACGAAAAAGCAGCATCATGCCCGGGACCAGGACGGCGGAAGGTCCCCGTGGCCTGAGACGGTCATTGAGGAAGGTAAACCCACTGCAGCCGGTGATGGATACCGGAGTTCCAAGAGGAATCTCTGTCATTACCGCTGATTTCATGTGCACCAGTCAAGGTTACCGGCAGGCAGAATAAATGTTGTCAATGCAATCACTAACCAGGTTTTCACCTTCTTTCCAGCCCGGGATATTCCTGAGTGTGCCATCCCCCCTTCCCGGACACCCCCCCTCCAATTTTCGGATTCTCCAAATCTCTGTCGGATGCCGACAATATGACGGACTTCCCGTGTGTGGTACCCCCGGTATGCCGAAATACCAAATATCCCGCAAATGCATTCCTGTGAATCCGGTTGATCCGCCCTGTCCTGCACGGGACTTCAAAGCCCCATGAGCAGCTGAACCGCGGTCGGGTATTTCCGAGCGATCGCATAAGCAATTGCCCGGGGAACCCAGAATTTCCCTTCCTCCATCGTTCGCATCCTGCTGATCTCACCCAGTATCATCAGGGTTTCGAAGGCGGCAGCGTCCGCACACCAGCAACTGTCAGGCACATCGGGGGACATAAAAAAAAGGATCGGGAGCCTGAGACGGGTGTGCAGCTCACCGGGAAACCCTTTTCCCAAAGCAGCGATAACATACCCGTCAAAAAAATACGGCTCGCCATTTTTTGTGGTTGCAGACGGTATCTCTTCATCAAGCAGCCGGGAAAGGATTTTCCGGTCCCGTACGACTCCTTCGTTGATTCTTTCCGATCTCCATGCTCATCAGCGGGCGAGCACGGATTCATCGGTGATCCGTGGCGGATGTGTCATGGCCTTCTTTCTCCCTTAACGTTCTTCCTTAAATTCTCTGAGGAGATAGATTTTTCTTTCGCGGGTTGTCTTATTACCCTTGCCGGGAGAAATGAAAGTATCATGAATAAAATACCCCTCGAAACCAATGACGGGGAATCGACTATCAGGTTCCGTGACTGTTTTTCAGTACGCTACATCCAGTCTGCAGCATTATTGTGCAGGCTAGGATATGAAATCGAACAAATGCAGGGAAAAACCGGGATACTATCTCCGGATTCTCTCCTCAGGCATGAGGTATTTATCCTCAACTCACTTCTCTCATCCGTTGCTTTTCTTGAATCCACTATCAACGAGCTCTACGCGGATGCAGCGGATGATGCCTATTTCTTCAGTGATGAAAAAAAGGAAGCACTGTTAAGAACTATCAGGGAAAAATGGAAAAATCAAAGGAATTTTGACCGTGCTTCCCTGATTACAAGATACCAGAAAATCCTGAATATTGCAAAAAAACCATTGTTTGATGAAAATAATCCCGGTTTTTCAGATGTCCGGCATCTGGTCGAGATCCGGAATTACCTGATGCATTACAGACGCGAATGGGTTATAGTGCAGAACGATGAAGAGGTACGGAACAGTGAAGAGACCCATACCGAGAAATTTGAAAAACTGTTAAAAAATAAATTTCTGCAAAACCCTTTCGCTCACAAAAACCAGCCGTTCTTCCCTGATAAACTTCTTGGGCACGGGTGTGCAGAGTGGGCGATACGAAACAGTCTTGAATTTACCGATGAATTTTTTAAAAACCTTGAATTGCCCGCTCCTTACGACGGTATAAAAAATGAACTTGTAACAAGGTAACACAACTATTTGCGCTTTCTCTTCTTCTTTTTTGGCTCGTCTTTTGCCATGGACATGAGGTCAACAATATAACTTCCCTCTTTTCCCACGCCAACAATTCTCTCATCGCTCTGTGCCATCTTCTCTATATTCAGCTCATACATGCCGGGAGCAACAATCCGGATCGTCTCGACCCGGTCATACATCTGCACTTCTTGCCTGGACTTTGGCTCTGATATTTCGAGGATCTCCTCACGGGATTCTTTCGCAATCTCGTCGATGGACATTTCTTCTAAAACGTCTTTATTGAGATCATTTTCTTTGACGTAGAGGAACTTTTTATTTCCGCAGCTTGCGCATCCTTTCAGGATCTCGGTTGAGCCGTCTTTGTATTCCCGTCCGCATTTCGTACATTTGTGCGGCATCTTTCATTCACCCGAAGTATTCAAGCATGGTCTCGTACAGGCTCTCGACATTCCGCCCGTCAAGCCCCGAGAGGGCAACAACCGGGTGCTGGGGGAATGCACTGCGGATGCGTGCGGGGATTGCGTCAGGAAGATCGATCTTGTTTGCGACAATGATTACCGGGAGTTTACGGCTCTCGATGATACCGATCATCATGATGTTGACCTGCATGAAGGGATCCAGCGACGAATCCAGCATGTAAATGACACCATCGATATCCTCACGCAGCCAGTGCATCGCTTCGGCAACACCCTCCGTTGCCTCCCGGGCCCGTATGATCGCCTCATCCTTCTCCATGCCGAATTCCAGGAATTCGTGGTAGTCAATCTTGGTGGTGACTCCCGGAGTATCTACAATATCCATCGTTATGGTACTCCCGTTTGCCCCGGAGATGATGATATCTTCTTTCTTCCTTGCCCGCCGGGTCTCGTGCGGGATCTCACTTACGGGCCCGACAGCATCGCCGGTCCAGTCACGGGCAATGCGGTTTGCAAGTGTTGTCTTCCCGGCATTGGGCGGACCGTATATACCAATACGGGTTCGCTTCTTCTTAAAAAACCGGTTAAGGAAATTGGAAAATTTCTTTTTTGCCGTACCATAGGTCTGATAAAATATCCTCATTGAAAACCTCCATGGCTACGCATCGTACAGGAGTACAAAGAACCCACCATAATTCTTTAGTAATGTATAGAAATCGCTCTTTATTATGTTTCTTGTATGACGTCTTTCTGAACCCGCCGCTGCCGGGAGCCTTGCTGGCTCTCATTATTACTACGCCGCATCGGTCAAGGCTCCTGCCAAATTGTTTTTATACAAGGGGAGGGGAGTATGCTAATTGTAATCATCAGCAAAAGCACTTCAAGGAGGTGACTCATGAAAAAGACATCCAATGCAATCCGGTTTGAAACTCAGATACCTTTACGGGAAGTGATGAAAACCAACCCGACGATGCTTGGTATCGAAGCCACTGTCGCAAAGGCGGCAAAAACCATGTGCCGCGACGAGGTTGGCAGCGTGATCATTCTCGAGCGTAACCAGCCTATCGGCATCGTTACCGAGGAAGACATAACCTGTAAAGTGGTGTCAAAGGATCTCAAACCGAGTACGGTACGTGTGAACGAAATCATGAGTACGCCACTCATTACGGTGAGTGCGGACAAGACTGTAGGCGACGCTGCCCATATGATGGTGAATCATAAGGTAAGAAGACTGCCGGTTGTTGACGCAGCAAACAAGGTTATCGGGATTGTTACCGTGCGTGATCTCCTTACCGTTTCCAATGAACTCAACGAGCTCCTTGCGGACCTCATCGAGATCAACCGCGAAGAAATTGTTGAGCAGGGCATGTGCAGTCGCTGCAGCCAGATGTCTGATGATCTGAAGCGGGTTGACAATCTCATGCTCTGTTTGAGCTGCCGTGAGGAGGATAATATTACATGAAAACAGCACAGGATTTCATGTTTGAGGTCCCGGTGCTGAAATTTAATGATCAGATAACAAAGGCACGGCAAATCCTGAGGGATAACCGGTTCCGGGAAGTGTATGTTGTGGATGCAAAAAAAAACCTTCTCGGTTATATCGACCTCACGGACGGTTTGCGGGTGACTGCGACAAAATCAAACGTGACGGTTGAGGGGTTTGTGAAGGAAGCACCCAAGGTGAGCCCGGCAGATCCCATCGAGCAGGCAGCAAAGTTGATGCGGGACTTCAAGACTGACAGTGTTGCGGTCGTTGATACCCGTCTGCATATACTCGGGGGGGTGCTCCTCTCCGATATATTTCCTGTCATAATCTCCCGCAACGAGCTTCACGGTATGGTTTCTGCCTACATGACAAGGGATGTCACCGTTGCAAGCCCGACGGATACGGTCCAGAAAATTTATACCTTAATCATGGAGAGCGGCTTTTCCGCATTTCCCGTGGTGAAGAAGAAACGGATTGTCGGATTAATTTCCCGGCGCGATCTTATCAGGACACGGCGGGTGCAGTCAGTGATAGCACACCACGCTCACACGACAATCGAGGAAGTGATGTCCAAGGATGTCGTCACTATCGGCCCGGATGAAACGATCAGCTCTGCCGCTGAACTGCTGGTGAAGCATGATGTGAGCCGGCTCCCTGTCATTGACGGGGATCGTATTGTCGGAATTGTTGACCGGCATGATATACTCACCGGGCTCGCGTGAACCGGTTGCCTGTAAGGATAGAAGGTAAGAAATTTCTGGTATTCTGTAAACAGTTATATTCCGGAAATATCATACTATGAGGGTCATCGAACCATTCGGAGGGTGATTATGCACCAGAATGACCGGGGCGTCAAACAGGGTGACAGGCTCTTAAAGATGCAGGGAAAACTCGACCGGGGGCCGGTCGAGTTCAAATCCCATATTGCGCAGCAGGAAGGAGAGATTATGGCAATCGCAACCCGCGATGTCATATCTGTACCCCCTACGCAGAGCATCATCGGAGCAGTAGAGATCATGACGAAATGCGGCTTCCGTCGCCTGCCCGTAACCGATGCAGGTACCAAGAAGCTCCGCGGAATCATCACTTCAGGTGATGTGATCAATTTCATGGGGGGAGGAGATAAGTATAAACTTGTCCAGGTCCGGCATGGTGGCAACCTGCTCGCGGCGGTCAACGAGAGCGTTCGTACGATCATGACCCAGCAGATCACCACGCTTTCCCACGATTCACACATCAGTGACGCCGTGAATACGATAGTGGAAAAGAAGATCGGCGGTCTTCCGATCGTTGACCATGATGGAGTACTGAATGGCATTGTGACGGAAAGGGACGTGTTGCGGGTGCTTGGCTCGGAACGGAGCACGCTGAATGTTGAGGACGTTATGAGTTCCTCTCTCCGCGTGACTGCCCCTGACTGCCCGATTTCGACCGTTGCCCGCGACATGACCCGGTACCGGTTCCGGCGTTTACCGGTGGTGAGCGATGATGTCCTGTATGGTATCGTGACCGCTACGGATATCATGAAGTACCTGGGGAGCAGAGAGGTCTTCTCCCGGCTTACGACAGGAGACGTTGCAGAAGTCATGGAGTTGCCGGTGCGGACCCTGATCTCCGGGGACCTTTTCACGACATCCCCGCTGCAGACTATCAACCAGGCAGCCCGTGAGATGCTGACCAGGAATGTAGGTGCATTACCCGTAATCGAAGGCTCCCGGCTCATCGGGCTGGTCACTGAATTCGATCTCGTCCGGGCATTTTCAAAGGAGTGAGACTGCAATGTTTGCGCGTGATGTAATGACAACCCCGGTCTTTTTCGTCTCTCCCGATGAGACGGTAGCGTACGCAAGGAACCTGATGGTGAAGCACAAAATCTCGCGTCTCCTTATCATGGAGGAAGGCAGGCTTGTGGGAATTCTGACCAAAAAGGATATCGCGTATAAGATGCGCCACGGAGAACCCGCGTGGCGGAGGCGCCCCATCGACCAGATCCCGCTGGGAGCATTTGCAACGGGGAATCCGATCGCCGTTGCACCCGACACCGAAACAAAGGCGATAGCAAAATTTTTTGTCAAAAACGATATCAGTTCCGTTCCTGTTGTCGATAAGGGAAATGTGATCGGTATCGTGACAAAGTCTGACCTGATGACGTCGAGGCTGTTAAAACACATGGGAGGGACGGTAAAGGATGTGATGGAAGATGTGATGATCGTCAATCGTTATCATTCACTTGACCATGTGATTGACCTGATGAATGAGCGAAATGATAAACTCATCGTGGCAAATAATGATGGGACCATTGCAGGAATCATTACTGAAACCAATCTGGCGTTCCTTGAGCCTGGTGCCAAACCTGGATCCGAACACAAAGATGTGAAATTTTTACGCAAGGAAGAACGTGCCGGTATAAAGTCATACCGGTCCGTGATGAAGGTATCCACAATTGCTGAAGACGTGATGACCTCACCGGTCATCACGACAGGACCCGATGTTCCGCTTGCTGATGCGGTGGAAGAGATGGAGAAAAAGCATATCAACAGCCTGGTTGTTGTTGAGAACGGTTCGATCATGGGAATCATAAAACGGGATGATATCCTTAAGGAAGTGGCGAAATGACAAAAGAAGTTTTTATCAAAGATGTAATGGTAAAACCAACAACCATTGCCAAATCTGCAAAGATCACCGAAGCCCTTGATAAAATGCTGGATGAAGGTATTGATCCCCTCATTGCAGTCAACAACAATTCTGTGGTGGGGACGGTCTCCCGCCAGGCAATAGCAGAGAAGCTGGGCAGCAGGCAGAATTCCGATCTTGCACCTACAGCGATCCACGTGGCAAGCGTGGTCGAGGAAGACTTCACGAGTGTATATCCGGATGAGAGTATCAACGTGCTCATCCCGCTGCTCCAGCGCTTTAAGCTGGTTGTCGTGTATGACAGCGATCATAAACTAATCGGCCAGGTGAGCGCCGGGGATCTCCTGAAAAAGTATTCCCCGGATAACGGGATAGAAAATTCAATCGAGAAGGTATTAACCATCGAAGCTGATGAGCGGGTGGTCCACCTGCGGCGCCGTATGCTTGATGATAACATAAGGCGCTTCATCGTATCCGAAAATAACAAATACACGGGGATTGTGACAGAAACGAATGTCGCTATTGCAATGCGAAAATTCCGCGAGACAATCAGGGACCAGCACCAGGATCACCGGATACGGAACCTGCTGGTGAAGGATATCATGAGTTCGCCGCTCATTTCAGTTGATCGGACTGCCGATGTTTCAGCGGTGATCGATCTGATGCTGAAAAAGAACATCAGTTCAGTCCCTGTCATGGATAATGGCAAACTGTTTGGTATCATCACGCGCCAGTCGCTGGTCAATGCGCTGTAAAAATAATTACTTTCCCTTTTTCTCTCGTTGTTACCAGGGATACGGGAAAGGTATAAACAGGGAAACTCCCTGAAAGGTTCGTGGCCGGAAAACAGGTGCCGGATGGTTGTAAAAAGCGGTGAAAAGATCTGGTCTTTTACCTGCTGTTGAATCTCCACAACACTTATTACCCGTACCTGTCCATATTATAAAGCACCATTCATGGAGCAGTGGGTATCCACTGCGAGTGTCTGTAAAAGATGCGAGATTCCTCTGTTGAGGTAGCCAAGCCCGGTATGGCGCAGGTTTGCTAAACCTGTGTCCCTTTGGGACTCGAGGGTTCAAATCCCTCCCTCAGCGCTCAAGAGAAAATCTCACACATCGAGGGGATTGGATGGCTCAGGAAGAAGACATAAAATATTTTGTAAGGATTGGTACCACCGATCTGGACGGCACCAAATCCGTAAGGGTTGCCCTGACCGGCATCACGGGCGTTGGCAGACATACCTCCACGGTAATCTCCCGTATGGCAAATGTTGACGAGTACGCGTTGCTTGGTCGCATTGATGAGGCATCGGTCAACCGGCTCCGCACCGCTGTTGAACAATACTCGACGAAGATTCCGCCATGGATGTCGAACAGGCCAAAAGATATCTACACCGGTGAGGCAAAGCACCTGCTTGGTCCCGAGGTAAGTCTCGCAAAAGACGAAGACGTCAACCTCATGAGGAAGATCCGCTGCTATCGCGGCATCCGGCATGAGACCGGCCAGAAAGTCCGCGGTCAGCGCACCAAGTCGACCGGAAGAACCGGAACTACTGTCGGTGTCAAGAGGAAGAAAGAGGGAGGCGCCTGATCATGGGATACCCAGGAAAGAATCACAAATCGTACCAGACCCCCAAGCGTCCGTTCGAAAAGACGCGGATTGAATCGGAGACCCGTCTTGTGATCGAATACGGTCTGCGCAATAAGCGGGAAGTCTGGAAGGCACAGAGTTACCTGCGCAGATACCGGAAAGGGGCCCGTGAACTTCTTGCCCTCATGTCGAGTGCTATCGACAGGAATGTTTTTGAGGCAAAGAAGGCCGAGCTGATCACTCACATGCAGCGATCCGGGCTCCTTGGACCCAATGCAGATATCGAAGATATCCTGGCACTCAAGGTTCAGACACAGCTTGAACGCCGGTTGCAGAGCCTTGTATACCGGAAAGGACTGGCACGTTCGCCAAAACAGGCCCGCCAGCTCATCACCCACGGGCATATCGCTATCGGTGGCAGGCGCATGAATATCCCGAGTTACCGGGTGAACCGGAACGAGGAGACGCAGATCACCTATTACGGCAAGTCCCCGTTCCTGAGTGATTCCCACCCGGAGAAGACAAGGATTATCAAACCGTCAGGGGTGAGGTAAGATGGCGGCAAATGAGAAGGAAAAATGGGGCGTTGCGCATATCTTTGCGTCGTTCAATAATACCATCATCACCATCACCGATCTCTCCGGTGCAGAGACGGTAACAAAAAGCAGCGGCGGCATGGTGGTCAAGCAGGACCGGAACGAGGGATCACCCTATGCAGCAATGCAGATGGCAGGAAATGTAGCCCAGAATGCCCGTGAGAAGGGAATTGTCGGTGTACATGTCAAGGTACGTGCCCCCGGCCAAGGTAAACAGCGCAGTCCCGGACCTGGTGCCCAGGCTGCAATCCGTGCCCTCGCCCGTGCCGGAATGCGTATCGGGCGTATTGAAGATGTCACGCCTATCCCCCACGACTCATGTCGCCCGAAAGGTGGCAGGCGAGGAAGGAGAGTGTGATGGAGATCGAATTCAGCAGTATTGACGATTCCCTAGCACGATTCACTCTTGCAGGAGCGAGCCCGGCATTTGCCAATGCATTCAGGCGGGCAATGATCGGTGAAGTGCCGACCCTTGCAATCGATGATGTACGTATCTACGATAATACCAGTGCGTTCTTCGATGAGATGCTGGCACACCGCCTCGGGCTCATTCCCTTAAAAACCGATCTTTCAGCGCTTTCGACCCAGGAGAAATGCACATGCGGAGGAGCGGGATGCCCCGCCTGCATGGTAACCTTCACCCTGAGCGTCGAAGGTCCAAAGACGGTCCTGTCCAGCGACCTCATTCCCCAGGATCCCCATGCGACTCCGGTCTATGACAACATTCCAATCGTGAAGCTCATGAAAGGTCAGAAACTTGTCATTGAAGCGCGAGCCACGCTCAATACCGGCAGAGTGCATGCCAAGTGGCAGCCGACACTCGTGTGCGGGTTCAAGAACCATCCTGTGGTTTCAATAAGTGAAGCCTGCGATGCATGCGGTATGTGTGTGGATGAGTGTCCCCGCACGATCCTCGCAGTACGGGGCAAGAAAGTCGAAGTGATTGAGGGGAAACTTCCCGACTGCTCCATGTGCAGGCTCTGTGAGCGTGTATGTCTGGCAAGTGGTATCGGGGAAGAACCGGCAATCACCATATCTGCCGAAAAAGACCGGTATATCTTCGTGGTGGAAAGCGACGGGTCACTGCCGGTAAAAGAGATCATGGATCGTGCACTGCAGTATATCAGGGAAGAGTCAGACGAGCTGGAGAGACAGTTAGGCGAGATATCAGGGGATGAAAAGAAATGACAAGAATTGTGGAAAAGACGAACCCCCGTCTTACCAACCTCATTTTGCTCTTGAAGAACAATTCACGGGAGAATGAGGCAAAGATCTGGCGCGAGATCGCAAGCAGGCTTGAGACTCCGAACAGGAATTATGCTGAAGTCAACCTGTCCAAGATCAACCGCTATGCCCAGAATGGTGAGACGATCATCGTTCCCGGTAAAGTACTGGGCAGCGGTGTGCTGGAGCAGTCCGTGAAAGTTGCGGCGCTGAACTTCTCGGCGTCAGCAACCAGCAAGATCAGGGACGCGAAGGGACAATGCATGACGATCGAGCAACTCCTTCAGGACAACCCGAAGGGGAGCGGTATCCGGATCCTGAGGTGAACAGAACATGGTTACAATAATCAATGGTGAAGGACTGCTTCTTGGAAGGCTTGCAAGCATCACTGCACAGCGTGCGCTTTCCGGCGAGGAGATCGCCATCGTCAACGCAGAGAATGCAATCATCTCCGGCAGCCGTGCGCGGGTGCTTGCCAACTACAAGCATAAGAGGGAACGAGGTGCCTCCGGCTCCCGCTGGGGCCCGTTCGTCCCGCGCCGGCCGGATCACCTCATGAAGCGGACGATCCGCGGAATGCTGCCCTATAAACGCCCCCGTGGCGTCGATGCGATGAAGCGCATCCGGTGTTATGTCGGCGTTCCGGTAGAGTTAGTTGGCAAAGAGATGGAAGTTCCCGATGAGGCACACATGAACCGGCTCAATAACCCCGCATATATAACTCTTGGTGCAGTCTGCACGTTCCTCGGAGCAAAGTTCTAGGTGTTCACCATGGCGAAGATCATTAACACAAGCGGAAAACGAAAAACGGCAATCGCACGGGCGACCCTGAAGGCCGGGAAAGGCATGATCCGGGTCAACTCTGTGCCTCTCGAGGCGTATGGGAGCGATGTCACCCGGATGAAGATCTCAGAGCCACTCCTCCTGGTGCCCAACGCGGTACACGGTATCGATGTTATTATCGACGTGGCCGGTGGCGGTGTAATGGGACAGGCAGAAGCGGTCCGGACCGCTCTTGCGAGGGGTATCCTCCAGTGGCATAACGATCCCCAGATCAAGGATATCTATCTCACGTATGACAGGACACTCCTTGTCAACGACTCACGGCAGAAAGAAGCAAAAAAACCGCACGGCCGGGGAGCTCGTAAGAAGTTCCAAAAGTCTTATCGTTAAGATAAAAGATATGATGAGAGGTAAAAAATCTTGATACCCGTTCGATGTTTCACCTGTGGGAAACCAATCTCGACAGCGTGGGAAGAATTCAGGCAGAGGCAGGAGAAAGGCGAGGATCCCAAAAAGATCCTCGACGATCTGAATATTTCCCGGTACTGCTGCAGGCGTATGCTTCTGACTCATAAAGAGATCATTGATGAGCTCAACCCGTACCAGTAGATCGACGTAAGAATGAGGGGTCGTAGGGTAGCCTGGACCATCCTATTGCGTTCGGGACGCAGTGACCTGAGTTCGAATCTCAGCGACCCCATAGTACCATTAAAAAACCATCATTTTGAGGACGAAGAATGCAGGCGCAGACGTACACCCGGTATGAACGGGCAAGAATTATTGGAGCAAGGGCTCTGCAGATATCTATGGGTGCTCCCTTACTTATCACTACGACACGGATCGATCCGCTGGAGATCGCCATTGAAGAGTACAACAATAACACCATCCCCATTACCGTAAAGAGGAAGTAGAGGACTCTATGATGACAATTGAGATAATCGAGCTGCGAACCATCCTGGACAGCAGGGGGAATCCGACGGTTGAAGCCGACATTCATACAGCAGGCGGTTTCGGCAGGTCTGCAGCACCGAGCGGAGCCAGTACCGGATCGCTGGAAGCAAAAGTCAAGCCTCCCAAAGAAGCCGTAGAGTATGCCATCCAGAACGTTATCCCGGCACTCATCGGACTGGACTGCGGAGACCAGCAGGGTTTTGATGAACAGCTTCGCGATATCGACGGAACGACGAACTTTGCCGAGATCGGCGCCAACATTGCAGTAGCGCTTTCGCTTGCGAATGCAAAGGCGGCCTCGTCATCGATGGGGCTCCCCCTCTTCCGCTATCTTGGCGGAGTATTTGCAGACGAGATGCCACTCCCGCTGGGAAATGTAATCGGGGGAGGTGCGCATGCTGCAAACTCGACCGAGATCCAGGAGTTCCTTGTTGTGCCCCGGGATGCCGCGGATGCAGAAGAAGCAGTCCTTGCGAATGCAGCAGTACACCGGCATGTCAGGGAACTTTTGGCAAAAAAGGGGAAATCCTGCGGCAAGGGTGATGAGGGTGCGTGGGCACCACAGATTGACGATGCCCTCGCATTTGAGCTCATTGCCGAAGCGACCGGACTTGTTTCCGACGAGATGAATATCTCGGTCGATATGGGTATAGATGTTGCGGCGAGTCAGATGTGGAATTCTGAAGGATACAAGTACCGCGACAGGGTACGTACGACTGAAGAGCAGATAGCATACATTGCCGACCTCGTTGACAGTTATGACCTTGTCTATGTGGAAGATCCCCTCCACGAAGATGATTTTGACGCGTTTGCGGAGCTTAACAACCAGATCGGCGACCGTTGCCTCGTCTGCGGGGATGACATCTTTGTGACGCAGGTCGACCGCATCATGCGTGGTATCGAGACACAAGCCGCAAACTGCGTTCTTATAAAACCCAACCAGGTCGGGACGCTGACTGACACGTTCGAAGCGGTCCGTCTTGCTCATACCAATGGTCTGGATACCGTCATGAGCCACCGTTCCGGTGAAACGACCGATACAACGATCGCACATCTTGCAACCGCATTCTCCTGTGTTTTCTTAAAATGCGGTATCGTAGGTGGAGAACGCATTGCAAAACTGAATGAACTGATACGTATTGAGGAACAGCTATGACCACTGTAAACGAGATGGAAATTGAATTGAAAGAACCGCTCATCCCCGTCGAGGAGTATCTTGCCGCCGGTATCCACATCGGTACGCAGCAGAAGAGCAAAGACATGAAGAAATTCATCTACCGCGTCCGCGGCGATGGACTCTATATCCTTGACATCCGTGAAACTGACTCACGGATCAAGACCGCAGCGAAATTTTTAAACCAGTACGAAGCTCCGAATATCCTCGTTGTCACCTCCCGGCAGTACGGGCAGTACCCGGCCAAGAAATTCGCAGATACTATCGGCGCAATGTCGGCAACGGGCCGGTTTATCCCGGGGCTGCTTACCAATCCTGTCCTCAACGGGTATATTGAGCCCCAGGTGGTCGTGGTCACTGACCCGATAGGTGATGCGCAGGTCATAAATGAAGCAGTCCAGTGCGGTATTCCGGTCGTGGCACTGTGCGATACCAACAACATGACCAAATTTGTTGATCTGGTTATCCCCACCAACAACAAGGGACGCAAGGCGCTGTCGATGGTCTACTTCCTGCTCACCAGCGAGATGCTCCACCTTCGGGGGATCTCAACTGCGCTCACCCCTGAAGACTTCGAAATCGAGATCTGATCCGATCGATCACCTTTCCGGATGATCGATCGTTAGATATAATATAACGACAAGAGGGTTGATTCGATGACGATGCGTACATGCGCAGTGGCTGGCATGTTTTATCCGAGGGATCCATCCCACCTCGAACAACTCCTGGAGAAGTTCTTCTCCGTGAGCCAAAGTACGGCCAATTCCCTGGGTATTGTGTCCCCTCATGCAGGGTATGTATATTCAGGTGACGTTGCCGCCCGGGCGTTCTCGTCGATCTTACCTGACTTCTCCGGCACGTTCGTTGTTATCGGGCCATCGCACCGCGGTTATATCAACTGTGTTTCGAAGGTTCCGTGGGAAACACCCCTGGGTGTTGTTGACAACGATACCGGGTTCGTTGAATCGCTTGATATCGAGACAGACGAATCCTCTCACCGGGATGAACACTCGCTCGAAGTGCAGATGCCGTTTATCAAGTACCGGTTCCCGCGGGCACGGATTGCGCCAATAATGATGGGGCAGCAGGATTACCCGAGCGCGATGCATCTGGCTGAGAAGATCGGTGCTGCCATACAACAGACTCATCGTGATGTCCGGATCGTGGCATCCAGCGATTTCTCTCACTACGTTCCGGAAGATACAGCAAAAAGCAACGATCTGTATGCGATTGAACCGCTGAAAACGTTGAATGTACCTGAGTTTTACCGGCGTATCGGGGAGAGAGGGGTATCCGCCTGCGGGTACGGCCCGATTGCCGCGATGGTGACGGTATGCGGGCATCTCGGCGCAAAAACAGCCCGGCTCATACGATATGCGACAAGCGGCGATGTGACGGGAGACCGTCGTGAGGTCGTAGGGTACGCAGCCATTGCGGTGATGTAGGTTGGCAACGTGGAGTGCACCGGGCAAGGTATTTTTGTTCGGTGAGCATGCAGTGGTATACGGAAAGCCGGGCATAGCGATGGCAATAAAACCCCGGGTTTTTGTAACGGTCAGGAACACCAAACGTCCACAGCGTGCAAAGTCACCGTATATCGATGGATGCTTCGAGGCGATGGGTGTCATGGGGAGCGTATATATTAATTCCCAGATCCCGAGTTCGTCAGGTCTCGGATCGTCCGCTGCGGTGACCGTTGCAACACTCTCGGCAATCAACGATGAGTTTTCCCTTCATAAAACCCGGGAAGATGTCGCAAATATGGCATTCGAAATAGAAAAGAAAGTGCAGAAGGGTCGTGCGAGTCCCACGGATACCACCGTTTCCATGTACGGCGGGATTGTACTTATCACGGGAGGCTCCCGCAGGAGGCTGCCCCCGCAGAACATGCACCTGATCATAGGGGATTCGCTGGTCTCGCATAGTACGGCAAAAATGGTGGAGCTGGTGGGAGAGGAAAAAAAGAGACACCCGGGGATCATCGATCCAATCCTCGATGCCATTGAAGGGGTAAGTCTAAGTGCGATCCACTACCTCGACAACCCGAAAGAACTCGGGCGGTTTATGAACATGAATCACGCACTTCTTGAAGCACTGGGAGTAGGTCACCCGCAGCTCTCGAAGATTGTGCTCGCGTCACGGGCAGCAGGGGCATTCGGGGCCAAGATCACCGGTGCCGGTGGAGGCGGGTGCATGATTGCGCTTTGCCCAAGGCAGCTCAAGCTGCGGATTGCCAGTGCAATCGAAGCGTGCGACGCCCGTGCGATCGTGACAGGCATCGATACCGAAGGTGCAAGGAAGGAGAAAAATGTCTGAACGCATCCTGTTGAAGCTGGGCGGGAGCGTCATCACTGATAAGAATGCAGATTGTGTCATAAACTATGATCAGCTCTCCCTTGTTGCATCGGCGATCACCCGGGTAAATGCCGGTCCCCTCGTTATCATTCATGGAGCCGGTTCGTGCGGGCACCCCGAGGCAAAACGCTACCGGCTTGATGAAGGCGCTGTTGCAGGCCAGACTGACGGAATCTATGTTACCCATCGTGCGGTGAGCAGGCTGAACGATGCAGTTGTCGGGACTCTCCGCCAGATGGGAATACCGGCAGCAGGTATTCATCCGTTCCATACTGGGGTGGCAGATAAGGGAAGGCTTCTCTCCTTCGAATGCCGGCACCTGGAAAAGATGCTTATGCTTGAGATGGTTCCTGTGATCCACGGTGACGTGGTGATGGATCTCTCACAAGGGGCCTGCATCGTTTCGGGCGACCAGCTCGTGCGATATCTCGCGGTTACCCTCGGCATAAACCGCGTGGGGCTCGCCACCGATGTACCGGGAGTGCTGGATGGAGGACGGGTGGTGCCGGTGATTACACCGGCCATGGCGCCCGCACTCCAGATCGGCAGCTCGATGCATACCGATGTCACCGGTGGAATGAGAGGGAAAATGAATGAACTGCTCGGTCTTGCGGAAGCAGGGATCGGGTCAGAGATATTCCATGTCTCGCGAATCGGCGACTTTCTTGCAGGAACCGGCACCGGCGGGACAACAGTAAAGGGGGGATAACCTGCATGGGAGATAAAAAAAGGTTCACATCGGTGCGCAAGCTCGACCATCTGCGAATCTGCGCAGAGGAAGCAGTCGAGAGCGGGGATACCGGGTTTAACGATATCAGGTTCGTGCATAATGCCCTGCCGGAATGTGACATGGGCACCATCGATCTTACCGCCAGGTTCCTGAACCATGCGTTCTCATCCCCCCTCTTTATTTCGGCAATGACGGGGGGTCACCCCGGAACAAAGGAAGTGAATGTGCGGCTTGCCCGGGCTGCAGAACGCTTTGGGATTGGTATGGGTGTCGGCTCACAGAGGGCTGCGCTTGAGAACCCTGCTCTTGAGGATACATTCTCGGTCGTCCGTGATGAGGCACCCCATGCATTCCTTGTAGCAAACCTGGGTGCTGTCCAGCTGCGTGACCACGGGATTGAGTGGGTGGAGCGGGCAGTCGGGATGATCGGCGCAGATGCGATTGCGATCCACCTCAATTTCCTGCAGGAGGCAATCCAGCCTGAGGGCGATCATAATGCTCTCGGGTGTCTTGCCGCCATCGGAGAACTCTGCCGGGAACTGCGCACTCCGGTCATCATTAAAGAGACCGGGTGTGGCATTTCAGCAGCCACGGCGCGACAGTGCTGGGGGGCAGGTGTCAGCGCAATTGATATCGGTGGCTGGGGCGGAACGTCCTGGGCGGCAGTGGAGAGTGTCAGAGCAGATGAAAGCAGGAACTCAAAAGACCTGCGGCTGAAAACACTCGGCGAGGATTTTAGCGATTGGGGAATTCCCACTGTCGTAAGTCTTGCCGAAGTGCTCGCATCCGGCAGCCCGGTTATTGCATCAGGGGGAGTCAGGACGGGACTTGATATAGCCAAGGGTCTTGCACTCGGCGCCAGTCTCTGCGGGATGGCACTGCCTCTCTTAAAACCGGCAATGGAGAGCGATGAGGCGCTGGATCTCACGATTGATGTAATTCATCAGGAACTGGTTGCCGCGATGTTCCTGACGGGATCAGCAAAACTGTCAGATCTCAAAAAGGCCCCGGTATTTATCACGGGCAGAATGCGGCAGATGATAGGTAAAGACAATCCGGCGCGTATAAAGCGATAACATGACAAACCGGCAAATATTTCAGAGAAATACCAAAAAGACGAACATAAGGAGATAAAACTATGGATATTGAGATTATTGCAGTGGGCGGATATGACGAGGTCGGGCGAAATATGACCGCCGTCCGCTGTGGAAAGGAAATTGTCATATTTGATATGGGGCTTCGGCTGGATCAGGTAATGATCCACGAGGATGCGGAGATTGAAAATATGCACTCCCTTGATCTGATCAAGATCAAGGCGATACCAGATGACACGATGATGAATTCGGTCGAAGGGACCGTAAAAGCGATTGTCTGCTCGCACGGGCACCTTGACCATATAGGGGCTATCCCGAAACTTGCTCACCGGTATAACGCCCCCATCATCGCCTCACCCTATGCAACAGAGTTGATCCGGCAACAGATATCCGGCGAGCAGAAGTTTGGTGTGAACAACAAGCTCTTCGCGCTCAGGTCCGGGCAGCGGTACACGCTTTCCCAGAACCTTATCCTGGAATTCGTCCGGACGCAGCATTCCATCATCGACACAGTAACGCCGGTACTCCATACCCCTCGGGGTGCAATCGTCTACGCCTGCGATTTCAAGCTGGACAGGACTCCCGTCATTGGAGAACCGCCGGATTTTGCCCGTTTCCAGCAGATCGGCAAGGAAGGAGTACTCGCCCTGATTGTAGAGAGTACGTATATCGATCGCCCGGGAAGATGCCCAAGCGAAAGGATAGCAAAGGATCTCGTACGGGATACCATTACCAGTTACGAGGATGACAAGAACGCGATTCTCGTATCCACGTTCTCCTCGCATATCGCCCGCGTGAAAACGATTGCAGAATGTGCCCACGAGATCGGGAGAAAGCCGGTACTCCTGGGGCGCTCCATGGAGAAATATTCAGTAACTGCCGAACAGATGAAGCTTGTCTCTTTTCCGGAGACGACCAGCGTCTTTGGGAACCGGCGAACGGTCGACCGGACAATGCGCCGGATGATGAAGGCTGGTAAAGATAAGTTCCTGCCGATTATCACGGGACACCAGGGTGAACCCGGATCGATTCTCACCCGCCTTGCACTGGGGGATACGCCCTACCAGCTGACGAAGGGGGACAAGGTTATCTTCTCGGCAAACGTGATCCCGAACCCGATGAATTTCGGGCAGCGGTACAAGATCGAAGAACATATCAGGCTTGCCGGAGCCCGCATCTTTGAGGATCTCCACGTGAGCGGTCACGCGTACCGCGAAGATCATTACGAGTTTATTCACCTGCTGAATCCCCAGCACATCATCCCGGCGCACGGGCACCTGAAGATGACCGCCGGGTATACAGATTTTGCAACAGAACTTGGATATACCGCCCAGTCCACCGTCCACATGCTGAAGAACGGGCAGCGGCTCATGATCACCTGAACCGGAGATGTACCGATGTCAGACCTTTTACCGTACCTGGAATCTGTCGCAAAAGATATCGATCTCATGATCGACCGGTATTTTGTTAACAAGGTTGGTGAACTGAACAAAGCCAGTGCACACCTCCTCGCAGCTGGAGGCAAACGGCTCCGCCCTGCAGTTGTCATGCTCGCTGCCGATGCGGTGAAACGGGGAAGTTCCCATGATATTATGCCGGCTGCTCTGGCGCTCGAGCTGACGCATACCTTTACGCTCATCCACGACGATATCATGGATGACGATACACTCCGGCGGGGTGTTCAGACTGTCCATACGAAATGGGGCATCCCTACCGGCATCCTTGCCGGCGACGTCCTGTATGCCCGTGCATTTGAGTTCATCTGCATGTCTGTGGCGAGCGACACTGCAAAAGTGCGTGCGGTGTCCATGCTCGCCCGTACCTGTGCCGACATCTGCGAAGGGCAGCATATGGATATGTCCTTTTCGCACAGGACTGACGTGGACGAGTACGAATATCTCGAGATGGTGAAGAAAAAGACGGGGGTCCTCTATGCTGCGGCCGCAGGGATTGGTGCGGTTCTCGCAGGGAGTTCTGCACACCAGGCAAAGGCCCTCTACCTCTTCGGGTTGAATACCGGGATTGCATTCCAGATCCAGGATGACCTTATCGACCTCTTAACCCCGGCAGAAAAAAGCGGTAAAGACCGTGCATCAGATCTGCGTGAAGGGAAACAGACCCTGATCATGATTAAAGCGCGGGAAAAAGGGATCGATCTTTTACAATACAAACGGGATCTCACTGGTACAGAGATTGAAAAGGTGATACAGGAGCTGACGGATGCCGGTGTGATCGCAGATGTAAAAAAGGTCGCGTCGGATCTTGTGGCAGAAAGCAACAAGCACCTCTCTTTACTCCCGCCATCAAAAGAGCGATCGCTCCTGATGGAAATTGGCGAATTTTTTGTAACACGGAGCTATTAGGATGGCCGGGGAAGACCCAAAGGAGCTCCTTTTATTGTGTGCACTCCAGAATGCAGTCAGGCACGGGGGTATTCCGCAGGCGGGTGCTGTGGTCGGTATGGTAATGGGCGCACACCCTGAATTCCGTTCGCGGGCTAAAGAAGTTGCATCTCTGGCAAAAGAAGTGATTGCCGACGTAGCTGCTCTGTCTCCTGAAGACCGGGCCGTGAAACTACAGGCGCTTGCTCCTGAGATGTACGAAGCTCTTTTTACAAAACACGAACACAAAAAAGTTCTTCCCGACCTGGAATGTGCTGAGCAGGGGGTGGTCATGCGATTTGCGCCAAATCCCTCAGGACCGCTTCACATCGGCCACGCCCGTGCGGCGGTGCTCAATGATGCGTACGTGAAACAGTACGGCGGCAGGTACATCCTGCGCATTGAGGATACCGACCCGAAACGTGTCGATCCCGAAGCATACGAGATGGTAAAAGAAGATATCGCATGGCTGGGGCTTGGCATTACAGAGACAATCACGCAAAGTGACCGTCTTGGCCTCTACTACGATCTCTGCAGGCAGCTGATAGAAAAAGGCGGGGCATATGTCTGTACCTGCGATAACGATCGTTTCAAAGAGCTCAAACAGTCAAAGACCGCGTGCCCGTGCAGGGATCAGCCTGTTGAGCAGAATCTCGGGCTTTGGGAGAAGATGCTTGACCACACCTTCAGGGAAGGGGAGGTGACCGTACGGATAAAGACCGATCTCCATCACCCGGATCCGGCAATGCGTGACTTCCCGGCGTTCCGTATTCTCGATTCGCCTCCCCATCCCAAAGTAAAGGCACACGTCTATCCCCTTATGAACTTCTCGGTAGTTGCCGATGATCACCTCCTTGGGGTGACCCATGTGATCCGGGGTAAGGATCATATTGCAAATACCCGGCGACAGCGCTATATCTACGACCATTTTGGCTGGAAAGTACCCGTGTACCGGCATTATGGCAGGATGGGGATTGAAGGGGTTGTCCTCTCTACTTCCCAGATGCGTCTTGGGATTAATGAAGGGAGGTTTTCGGGGTGGGACGATATCCGGCTCGGCACACTGCGGGCGCTTGCCCGGCGGGGAATCAGTCCCAATGCGGTAAAGAACGCAGTGCTGGCAATCGGGATTGGCGATACTGACATCTCGTTTTCATGGGACAACCTCTATGCAGAAAACAAAAAGATTGTGGATCCAGTAGCAAACCGGTACTTCTTTGTACAGGATCCTTTGATTGTGACCATCACAGGAGCGCCGCATCGTATCGCCCATGCGATGCTCCACCCAAGTGACGCTGCCCGGGGCACGCGGACCCTTGTCTTTGAAGGATCTGTGGCGCTGCCCCTGCATGACATCACGCATGATACTGCGATGATACGGTTAAAGGATCTCTTTAACGTGAAGATCTCATGGGAAGGGAACACGCCGGCGTTTTCCTACGCCGGGGATTCCCTTGCCGAAGCCCGGTCAGCAAAGGCTCATATCATCCAGTGGCTGCCGGCACAGGACTGTATTCCCTGCACCCTTCTCACACCGGAAGGAGTGATTACCGGTGCCTGCGAACCCGTGGTGAAAAAGGAGTCAGGACATGTCGTGCAGTTCGAGCGGGTCGGGTTTGCCAGGATCGACGCCGTGGATAAGGACGGTGTCTGGGCATATTTCACCCATACATGATCCACGTTTTGTAACGGTCAGCCCCCCATAAAAAATCGGGTGATCGAGTAAGGTCCCCTTAACTATAAGGAGATGTGAAATTTTCTCATTATTTTCGGTGAAATCTACCTGCTATTATAAAGGAGCTGATAGTAACAGTCACCTTCTGTTACCCACCCCTTCGCGTTACGAGTGGACTGGTATTACCTCTCCTACCTCTCCGGGGTTGCAATTGCGGATGTTCTGTCGGGATAATATCCCAGGAACGGTAAGTAATTTCAACTTTTTTGATCTGACTTTTAGCAGATATTACCTAATCACAAAAAATACCTAATCACAAAAAAAAATTATTGAAATAGTATCTTTTTGGGATTTATTGCCGGTGATGGAAAAACGACCGCTCCCGGACCCCTGACACACTCCAGTCGCACTCCCAGGGTTATTCAGGGACAGGTACTGTTCCATTCTTCCGGAAGGCCTGTTTTTCCTTTTCATCCATGTGTGTCAGTTGTGTCACGGCCGCGATCCAGATCTTCTTTGCTTCTTCTTTATCCAGACCTGCCATGATATCGATAAGGAGGCCGTTGACTAATGCATCGCAGGCAATTGCGAGGACGCGGGAGTTGAGGTGTCCCGAGATCAGCCCGGTACCCTGCTGCCGGGCAATAAAGCGCTCGACAACCCGGATATCCTCAATCCGGTCCTGCCGGAGCAGGCTGCGGATCCGTTCGTTGTGCGCAGCGAGAAGCATCATCTCCGAATACATGCTGTTGAACTGGGGTGTATACCGTGCGAGGGTATCGAACAGGACCTCACTCCCGGTCCGGAGATCCCTGTTGTCGAAGGATCGTTCTAGGATCGCTGCCAGTTCCTCCCGCCCGTGTTCGGCAACCGCGGCATACAGATCTTCCTTGCCGGGAAAGTACTGGTAAATGGCCGGTTTGGTTACGCCGAGATGGTTTGCAATCTCTTCCATGGTTGTCCCATGATACCCTTTCTGGAGAAAGAGACTGTACGCTGCCTCTACGATCTTTTTTCTGACTTCTTCCCGGTATCCAGAAATTATGCGGGGCATGCGACACACCTTTATTGCGCGGACAGTGAAAAATCCCGCGTTTTTTATATATACTCTTGGTAAGTTTATATTACCTATGGTAAGTTTAATAACTTTGGGTATTAAACCTGAGAGCAAGAAAATACCGGCATGTAAGCCGGGGAGTACTATCCATGCCACAAAAATCATCCTGTTCAGGAAAGAGAAACGGATCACGTTCATATACACATGCGGAGATCCTGCGGCTCTTGTCATCAGCATTCATTCTTGTATTCATCGGATCACTCGTTGTGCCGGTGTCAGCAGTTGGTGAACCAACGGTATCGATCATGGATTACCGGGTGAATCCTTCGGTGCTCATGCCCGACAGTCTTGGAACAATCACCATCACGGTGAAAAATACGGCAACGAGTGCAACCATAAAGGAAAATACCGGGTTTGTCACAACCGATGCAACCACCACGAAAATCACGGATATCAATGTGAATATTGAGAATGTCCATCTCGAAGGAAACGGAATTGACGTTTTAAGCAATGATTTTGCGAGAGTAGGTGAAATCGGGCCTGGGCAGTCCATTCCCTTCACCTTCTCAATCCGCGCCCCGTCAATGAGCGGGATGTACTTTCCCGAAGTGTGGATCGACACCAGTGGCGGGACGAGCACGAGATATCCTATTCCGGTAAATGTCAATACGGCAGTAGGAATCCAGAGGGAGGCAATCCTGATCATGGACAGCTCGCTGACGGGCAGTGTAAACCCGGGCGATGTGATCCCGGTAACCCTCACCGTAAGGAATGCCGGGCAGACGCTTGCTGACGATGTTATTATCAGGATCGAAAACGTGAGCGGAACGGTTGCTCCGAAAAATGCTGATTCGTATCACCTTGGTACAATCATGGCGGGCGGGCAGCAGACGGTTGATCTGGCATTACTATCAGATAAAAAAACTGATGCCGGTCTTGTCAGGATACCGGTAAGTATCAGTTACAATGAAATCGACGGATCTGACCGTACCCAGATGACCGGGATCGATTTGATGATGAAAGGGAAGGCTGAATTAGGATTTGTATCTGTGGATACCAATCCCCCTCGTCTCGCCGAGAATACACCGTTCGATCTTACGATCCGGATTGAGAACACCGGTACGGGTGAGGCAAAACAGGTCTCGGCAAATGTCGACCTTCCCGCTGAAGGGACAAAGGAGGCTTTCATTGGTAAGATCAAGTCAGGCAACGACGCCCCGGCCATATTCCTGCTCGAAGGGTTGAAAGGCGGGAATTACCCATACACCCTGAACATCACCTACTCGGATGATATGGGTGTCCACACCCTCACCCGTGAGATGAATATGCGTGTGCCACCCGCTGACAATTCAGGGACCATCATCACCCTGCTGATCATCCTCGTGATACTCGGTGTTGTCGGCTACCGGTACTGGTACCTGCCCAGGATCAAAGGCGACGGTAAATTCCCATGGGACAAAAAGAACTGAAAGTCGCGTTCCTGCTGGCGCTGCGTTCGCTCCAGCGGGGAAGCCGCTCAAGCGTGATCCTGACCATCCTGATTATCGGGATGTGCTTCACCAACATGATCTTCCTCCCCTCCATGTTCAGTGGGATTGGACAGAGCATTACAAAACAGCTCGTGGATTATGAGGTCTCAAATGTCCTTGTCAGCCCCAAATCGGGCGAGCAGTATATCACCGACCTTGATGCCACGCTCGATCTGATCAATGGTATGCCGGGCGTCCAGCGGGCATCCCCCCAGTATTCGAAGGGGGCGACCTTCAAGTACCGGCAGCGGGTCCTTGGCATTTCCGTGCGTGCCATTTCCCCAGCGGATGAGAAGGAAGTATCCCCGGTCTACACGAAAATGGTTGCCGGAAGTTATCTCGGGGAAGGAGATACCGGGGAGATCATTATCGGGAAACCGGTAGCCGGTGACGCCACCGTCCGCGAGGAAGACGAATTCCAGGCGTCGCTGGGTGGTGTCCGGGTCGGAGACTCGATCACGGTCGAGTATGGTAACGGGTACACGAAAGACTACCGGGTCAAGGGGATCTATTTGACCGGCTGGAGTCCGGTTGACAGCGCAGCGTTTGTGACCTGGACAGATATGGAACAGGTGGAAGGAAAGACACTTGACAAGGCTAATTACATCACGGTGAGAGCGAAACCCGGGTACACCGAGCGGTTCATCAAGAACGAGCTCCTTGCGTATGGGGTGGGAGTGAACGGAAATGTCCAGACCATGACGGACCTGCTGAGTAAAAGTGTAGGGAAGGTACTTCAGAGTTTTGCCATTATCAACCTGGTCTCCTTGGTTGTCAGTGTCATCATCACGACGGTCGTACTGTTCATCGTCATTACGATCAAGACCCTCAACAGCCGCAAGCAGATTGGGATCCTCAAGGCGATCGGTGTGGATAAGAAGGTCATCATGCACAACTACGGGTTCCAGGTCATCATCCTCGGCATCCTTGGAATTATCCTCGGGATTATTATCACCCTGGTGCTCGCAGCGTACATGTCAGTTCACCCCATAGTCACACCGGAATGGTCCGCATACCTGTACCTGACACCCATGGACCTTGTCATCAATTCCGTAATCCTGTTCTGCGCAGCAGTCGTTGCCGGGTATGTCCCTGCATACCAGGTATCGCGTGAGGATATCCAGACTGCCATGAGAGCCTGATGCCATGATTGAGATTTCGGATTTACGGAAAATCTACCATATGGGAAATGTCGAAGTCAAGGCTTTGGACGGTGTGACTCTCAATATCGAAAAAGGCGAGTTTCTTGGTATCATGGGCCCGAGCGGGAGCGGCAAGTCCACCCTCCTGCATATGCTGGGGCTCTTAGACCTTCCCACCTCCGGCAAAATCGTGATCGACGGTATGGACATCTCCCGCTTCACGGATTTCGAGAAGACCATGTTCCGTCTCTATAAGCTCGGGTACGTCTTCCAGGACTATGCACTGGTCCCTGATCTTACCGTTATGGAGAATGTTTCCCTGCCGGCGATGCTCCGGAAAGATCGCACCGAGGAGCAGACAAAGAAGGACAGTTTCGGGATCCTGCAGAAGATCGGCCTGTGTGACCGGCGGGATCACCTCCCGCGGGAACTTTCCGGGGGACAGCAGCAGAGGGTCTCGCTTGCCCGTGCGATGGTGAACAAGCCGGATATCCTCTTTGCCGATGAGCCGTGTGCAAACCTGGATACGGAAAATTCCCGGGTGGTTCTTGATCTGTTCAGGGAGATCAACGAATCGATGCAGCAGACAATTGTTATGGTCTCCCACGAGGACTGGCACAAAGATTATTTCCACCGTATTGTCAGGATGAGGGATGGGAAGATTGTCAGTGACGGGATAAACGGGACAACGTCACACTGACGTGCAGGTGCAAAATCCCGTACCTTTTTTAGTCACGTTACAAACACCTTATCGGCAGTACGGCTCCATGGAAGAAATCCCTGTTGAAAAAATTATCCGCTCCCGTCGCAGGACTATCGCTCTCGAAGTAACCCCGGCTGCAACCCTGGTCGTCAGGGCACCGCTGCGGGCTCCTGCTGCGTTCATTGACGATATGATCCGGCAGAAGAACGCGTGGATCCTACGGAAAATGGACGAGATGAAGCAACGCCCGGCTTCGCCCTGTCATGAGTATGCCGAGGGGGAGCTGTTCCTCTTTCTCGGGCGGTCATACCCGCTGCATATTGTGGATGGGGGGAGCATGACGATCGAACGCAGCGACAGGCTGTACGTTTCCCGCATGATCCTGCCCGATATCAGGAAACTTTTGAAACGCTGGTATATAGAGGAAGCCCGTAAAGAAATCCATGCCCGGTGCATGTGGTTCTCTTTAAAAACAGGGCATGTTCCGGCCACAGTCAGTATAACCGATGCACGGCAGCGCTGGGGTTCGTGCACATACAAGAGAGGGCTTAACTTCAGCTGGCGGCTGATCCAGGCCCCGCCCGAAATTGTTGATTATGTGGTAGTACATGAACTGGTCCATATCAGCCAGCCGGACCATTCGAAGCAGTTCTGGGCGAAAGTCCAGAAGATCCTGCCGGATTATAAGCAGCGGCGGAAATGGCTCCATGACAACGAGCAGTTGCTGAGGATTTGAGGTCGGAGAATTTTACAAGAGGACGATCGGTCCTGTCCTCTGCTTTTATGAGATTATGTCTGTGTTCACCCCCCCCTCTTGTGCCACCAGTCCCCCAACGGGGGACGGGGCACAATGTGATGCCGTTTCCACTACCGTTTATCAATTTTGAAGAAAAAAATTAAAGACTGAACAATGTATGAAGCAGCACAAAACCCGACAAGCGTTTTGCGCGTGAATCCATCGCTCTTTCGGGGAATCTCCACTTCTTTATAGAAACGCACCTGCTACCAGCCCCGCCGCGTAGAGTACCATTGCTACATGGAAGAAAGGCAGTACCCTGAGTGTTGCTTCAGGTGTTTTATCCTTCAAGATCACGACGTTTGCAACAACAAGCAGGCATAACCCGGCAATAATGCCGCAGCGGCCAATCCATCCGAGCCGGGTCATGAAAAGGATCGCCATCATCGTATGGATAACGGTAAATCCGGCTATCCAGTACGTAGTTCTTTCCATATCATAGAGTACAGGGATGGTACTCATTCCCCGTGCCCGATCATTTACCACGTCTATCAGGTCATTAGCACCGAGATGCGCCATGGCAAACGGGTAGAAGAAGGCGAAGTACAGGAAAGCGTTAAGGTCAGGGCTCCCAAGACAGAGATAACCGGCAACAGGGAACAGGGCGAAGTCCGTACGTCCGATAAGCTGGGCAAAGGGGAACTGTTGTGGCTGTCGCTTCTCGATCTGGTAGAACATCTCGATCGTATAGCAATAGATCATAATAAGAAGTACGAAGAGCGAATGCGGGTAGGGAAGTGTCAGAATAAGAGCGGCAGTGACAGCAGCCAACATAAAAAAAATCCCTATTGCATGATTTGGCGGTATAAAGCCGTCCGCGACAGGGCGTGTCCCGAAGAACCGCCAGTACCTGGTAAGCTTATCCGCTTCTACATCTTTTTTGTCATAATTGCGATCAACGTAATCATTGAGAATGAATCCTGCCTCAAAACCAAAGAACCCGATCAGGGCAACCCGCACGAGGGCAAACCAGGAGAAGGTTCCATAGACTGTTGCCGCCAGTAGATATCCCGAACAGAAGAGAAGCGGCCAGGCAAAGGAGAACTGGAGGCGGGTGAGATCGATATATGCCCTGATGGTTGCGTTCATCATCAGAATTTTGTCCCGCTCTTTAATACAAGCTTTGATAAAGGCTAATCCTCTGAAAAATCCCGCCCGGTTAAGAAGAGAATTACCGGTACATGCAGTGTGTTCCCAGACGCCTCCTTATCTACCCTGGCAACCAACCATACAGGATGGATTCCTTTTTTATCCGACCGGAAACTCCTGACGATATTCCTGCAATTTTTGAGGTTAATTTCCAGGCATTTGCGCATTATGACGAAGCAAACCTGGTAAATACCCTGCGGGATGCCCATGTTTTCAACCCCGAACTATCGCTTGTTGCCGTCTGTGGTGACAGGATAATCGGACACATCATGTTTCCTCCCGTCACCATCGAATCCCCGCGGGCTTCTACTCCGGCGGTTGCCCTCGCACCTCTTGTGGTGCACCCGGATTACCAGTGTCTTGGGGTTGGCTCCGCACTGATTGAAGAAGGGCTCAATTCCTGCCGCAGTTTTGGCCACCGCATCGTAATCGTTATAGGCCACCCTGCGTATTACCCCCGCTACGGGTTTCATTCAGCACGGGCTCACGGTATCGTGGCGCCATTTGTTGTTGCTGATGATGTATTCATGGTACTTGACCTTGTTCCCGGTGCACTCGATGGAATCCAGGGTATGGTAAAGTACCCGGAAGCATTTGATGCAATCGTCGGCTGCGGGATCAGCAGCGGGAAAAAAATAAATTCCCTGTCCTGAATTCCGCCTTCCCCGTTTGTCATTGGGGATTACGGTATTCTTCTTTTTGGATCGGTTTCATCCCGTCTCTTAAAAGAACAGGGATGTAAAAAAATATTGCCTGGTTCGCGCAAATATCCGGATTCATCGTTGACCAATCTCTCATTGATTCGCACTTACTGCTTTTTAAGTGCCGTGGGATGCGTTCATTGTGGCAGGCAGGCACCAGCATTATCCCTTCATCCATCAACCTACCATGAGATATGGTGAGCGGCACATCCTCTTTACCCATAGAGAACCTTGGACGATATCTCCGGACATTCGTGAGTGAGACTGGCCGCCCCACAGATGTCGAGGATAGTGTAATCGGGTCGGTCACCCTCCCGAAATATACCAATGAATTCTGGACATCCCGGCAGAGACAGGCGTCCTCAATCCACGAGATCTCCTACCGTGCGTGCTTCAAACCGCAACTCCCGCGGTTCTTCATCGGGCTCCTGACCCGGAAAGGTGATGTTGTATATGATCCGTTCAGCGGCCGGGGTACAACGGTCATTGAAGCCGGGCTCAGCGGGCATAACGTGCTCGCAAATGATGCAAACCCGCTCTCCAGGATTATAACCGAGCCACGGTTCTTCCCCCCGGATCCCGCTGCGGTTGAGAAGCGCCTTGAATCCATCCCCCGCGACAGTGAAAGGGCATCAATCGATCTTTCCATGTTTTACCACCCCGACACCGAAAAAGAGATTGTTGCATTGCGACAGTATATCCTCAGGCGAAGAGCGGATTGCAGGGATGATATGATTGACCGCTGGATTGCGATGGTGGCAACCAACCGCCTCACGGGTCATTCGAAAGGATTTTTCTCCGTCTATACGCTCCCCCCCAACCAGGCGGTATCGCAGCAGAGCCAGCACAGAATCAACCGGAAACTCGGGCAGACCCCGGAGTACCGTGATACGCACATGATAATCCTGAACAAGACAAAGAGCCTGGTACGTTCCCTGTCTCCCGCAGAAAAGACGAATCTGAAGCAGGCGGGGAAGAAGGCCCGCCTTCTTACGGGCGATGCACGTTCGACTCCGGAGATTCCTGATTCCAGTGTGCAGCTGACGGTAACCTCACCCCCGTTTCTGGACATTGTCCAGTACCGGGAGGACAACTGGCTCCGCTGCTGGTTTAACGGGTACGATGAGAAAATAACCGGGGACCAGATCACGATGGCCCGCAGTCCTCTTGAATGGTCGGAGGTTATGAGTGCCGTATTCCGCGAGCTCTTCCGGCTCACCAGCCCCGGGGGATATGTTGCATTTGAAGTGGGGGAGGTGCGGAAGCGGACAATTAAGCTGGAAGAGTATGTTGTTTCTCCTGGTATATCTGCAGGGTTCACATCAGAAGGGGTGTTAATCAACCAGCAGACATTCACCAAGACTTCCAACATATGGGGTGTGGATAATATGGCCTCCGGAACAAATACAAACAGGATTGTTATCTTTCATAAAACCTGAGCTGCAACAATATTCTTACCAGATATCTCCAATGGTATATTCTCTTTCGTCTGATCGCTACCTGATATTTCAGGAAAAAAAAACCGGATGATCAGGCAGATAATGTCATAGTACACCTGCACCGGTTTCCGGAGATTCCCAGACGATGATTTCCTGATACTATTCCCCGCTTACATTATCCCCCGGTTTTTTTCCTTTAATATGACCAACAGCAGGGAGAATGGTGACAAAAAGAAGCACGCCTTAAGTATCCCGGCATCCATAATATACGCATGGTCACCCGTATCAGACGGTATGCGCAGATCGTGGATGTACTGAGTAAATATGGTTTTGGGCTCGGGCTCGAAAGGCTATTTCCCGGGAAAGCCTGGTTACGTCTCCCCATAAAAGGGAAATCTCCCGATGCATCCACGATTTACGAACGGATACGGCTTGTCCTCGAGGAACTCGGCCCGACATTTGTAAAGTTCGGGCAGATTGCGAGCACGAGGACAGAGATGTTGCCGCCGGAGTTGATTGACGAGCTCAAAAAACTGCAGGACCATGCAAAACCCCTCCCTTTCTCTGAGATTCGTACAGTATTGGAAGAGAATTGCCCTGATCTGGATGACTGGTTCTGCGAGATCGATGAAAAACCGGTTGCTTCGGCATCTCTTGCCCAGGTGCATTCCGCAGTACTTAAAGACGGGACCAGAGTCGCGCTAAAAATCCAGCGACCCGGCATCGTTGAAATTATCGAAACTGATATTGGCGTCCTCCAGTCACTTGTAGAACGGATCGAGACCGTATTTCCCGAGACCCGTCTGTACAATCCGGTAGGGATGGTGGATGACTTTTCCCAACAGATAGTAAAGGAGCTTGATTTCACCCGCGACGCACGTAACGCCGAGAGAATGACCCGGAACTTCCGGAATGAACCGGGTATCCGGTTCCCGAAGATCTTCTGGGAATACTCCTCACCGCAGGTTCTGGTCATGGAGTTTATTGAAGGGGTCCGGATCGATGATCCTGAGGCGATAACCGCAATGGGTCTTGACCCGCACGAGATCGGGGTCCGTGGATTTGGCGCATACATGAAGATGATCTTCGAGGACGGGTTCTTTCACGGGGATCCCCACCCGGGTAACCTGCTGGTGACAAAAGATGGAGACATCGTATTCCTGGACTTCGGAATTGTCGGCATCCTGCGACCGGAAAAACGCCAGAATTTCACAAACCTCCTCTTTGCCCTTGTGAATGAAGATATCGAACTGTTGCTCCGCTCACTGGAAGGATTCGGGATCCCGATCGAGGAAAGTGACAGGGAGACCCTGCGGGACGACCTCTATATCATGATGCATGATTTTGGCAGCGGAGGAGACGAAGTCTCGCAACTCAATTTCCAGCTCGTCGTTACAGAACTCACCGAGTCCATGCGACGCCACCGCCTCAAAGTCCCGATGAACCTGATGCTCCTGCTCAAGGTTTTTATGATGGTGCTCGATATCGGTCTGCGGCTTGACCCGAATTTCAACTTCAGCAAAGAGATTACCCCGTATCTTACAAAACTTGCCGATACCGGCGAGATTTCTGCAGCATATTTAAAACGAGCCTCGGCCTCCCTGTTAGAAGCTGCCGATGCGTTGCTGGATATGCCACGTAATCTCAACCTCATGTTGCGGAGGCTCTCTACCGGGACGTTCAAACTGGAGGCCGTGGACGCTGATCTCCAGAAATTCCAGATGGCACTCGACAAGGCCAGCGATAAGCTCATGATCGGTTTTGTGGTTGCATCACTCGTGGTCGGGTCCTCGCTTGTGCTTCTCGCATCGCCGTTTACCCTCCCAAAGGAGATATTCTGGATTGCCATCCTTGGGTATACCTCTGCAGTGCTGGTTGGGTTCTACGCGATGTATCACGTCATCTTCCTGAAGTTCCGCATGGGACGGTAACAAGCTGATTTTTCAATGGATTTTTCGCGTGTAGCCTGGTCATATTCTGGTGACTAATTTTTACTGTCTATGTTCTGAAAAATGACATGACAAAGAATTCGCACACAATTACGAAAATTATCCATATTCTGATTCTGATGATGGATTGGTACCTTTCCCTCCCCCTAAACGATAAACGCCGCCGCCCCCGAAGGGATGCCCCCGCGGCGGATCGGTAACTAAATTCTAAAAAACCACCTGCTCCGCCGTGCCTCGGAGAGGCCCTGAGGCGGGTGACCCTCGCAAATCAGATAATCTTCATGGAGAAAACACCGTTTTGACATCTCTCATTGCGATAGTCTCCCTCAGAAAATCGCATATTATACTCTTTGCGAGCGATTATCTCCCATCTTCTCACTTTTTCGTCCAGGGTGAACCGGGTGTTCGCCGGGCTCGTTGATGGCAGGACTACAACAGGAACAGGGACCGGTATTTTCAGCATGGTAAAGTAACGTCCGGCAGAGCTGCCGTTCAGGACGACGAGGCGGAGTGACGGGCATGATCCAAAAAAACCATGGAGATCATTAAAAACAGGAGCGCGTATCCGGGCATCCGCACTGCCCTGCCTGCAGCAGGTTGAGATAACATCCCAGAGTGCTATCCGCTGGTCGGTTAACCGGGAAGTCCTTACACTATAGGGAAGATGGCGATCGATCTGAAACAAGGCTTCAACAATCTTCCAGAAATGGTTCTGCGGGTTCCCGTAATACTCATGATGCAGGAGTGACTGTCGGCTGGGAAAACTTCCAAGAATGACTACTTCTGTTGACAGGCCCCGGACCGGCGGGAGCCCCGCTTCGCAGGATTGGGCATTTGCAGATATCGGATCCTTGTCAGGGCGCATGAAAACCAGATAATTCTTTCTCGGGATTTTTATAAAAAAGTATGATCAGGCCGGTTTATAATAGAGATTGCAATGGCAGTGGCCTTCTTTGGTGATCTCATCTTTGTGGTACACGCACGGGCATTCAATCGCAAGATCCTTTTCCTCATCCCCGCTCCGGATGCGGCACGGGCAGTATGGTCTACCGAACTTTTTTTTGTTCCGCACCAGCCCCCGGATCACGGTACCGCGTTGCTTTTCATCAGTATTGAGTGTCCAGCCCTGCTTATTTGCATACCCTCTCGCCCATTTGAGCATCTCTTCTTCTTCTGCATTTTCTTCTGTCATGAAACCAGACCCCATCCGGATAATGCAATCATTCACGATATATTTCTTTATCAGGGACGTTAGTCTTTCCGCTTGGTAAAGGAGGAGAGCCGCAGAAGGAATCTGCCTCTCCTGGAGTATCACCGTTTGTTTTTCGGTTGGGTGATCCGTTCTGCCACCTTGTGGTAAATTGCCATCACATCCCCCTTTTCGAACCTGTATACATCCTTGTCCAGCGATTCGCCTGTTTTTTTATCCCAGAGACGCATGGAGTCCATGCTGATCTCATCGCCAAGATAGATCGTCCGGCCCTGCCTGCCAAACTCGATCTTAAAATCCACCAGAGTTATACCCTGTGCTGCAAGGAGCGTTGAGAGGAGCCGGTTGATCTCGAGCGCCATTTTTTTGATCTTCCTGAGTTCAGAGGGCGAGACAAGGTTTAATGCAAGAATGATCTCATCGTTGAGCATGGGATCGTGCCGTGCATCGTCTTTGTAATCAATCACGATCAGAGGAGGAGAGAGTGGCGCTCCCTCTTTGAACGGATAATTTCTGACAAGGGAACCGGCAGCGACGTTCCGAACGATCACTTCAAGCGGGATCATCCCGAGTTTTCTTACCACCATGCGGTGTTGATCAAGCATGGTGAAAAAATGGGTCCTGACCCCGTTTCGTTCAAGGTATTCAAAGAAAAATGCCGAGACTTCCGCATTATAATTCCCCTTATTCTTCAGGACGTCTTTTTTCCCGCCATCGAACGCGGTGATATCGTCGCGGAATTCTACGATGAGTTTTCCTTTCGCATTGGTAGTGTATACCGATTTTGCTTTGCCTTTGTAAAGGAGATCTTTCTGCTTCACAATCCACTGCTCCTTGCCTTAACTGTTTGTGCAAGCCGGTTTATTAGGGGTTGCAAATCAGGATGATACCATCCTCTCTTTATATACTGCGGGTAGATGCACAGCCGTTCGCGGAGATGTGCGTCACCGATGATCTTTTTGAGTTCTTCTACCGCCGGCCAGGGGTGTTCGGGATTGACATAATCAATGGTGAGGGGTGATACGCCTCCAAGGTCGTCAACCCCGCAGTCAATGAGCCGGGATGCATCGATGAGATTGGGTGGGATCTGGATGGCGATATCCCCTGGCAGAATACTGCGTGCCAGCCGGATGGTGGAGCAGATCTCATCGGTGCACGGCACCGGGAACTGTGCCATGGGTGTGCCCGGTTTAGGACAAAAATTCTGGATGATGATCTCCTGGATATGCCCGTATCTTTCGTGAAGATCCCGGATTGCAAGGAGGGATTCTTCCCGGTCGGCCATAGTCTCGCCAATTCCCAGCAGGAGACCGGTAGTGAAAGGTATTCTGAGTTTTCCGGCATCCTCAATCATCCTTAATCTGACGGCAGGTTCCTTGCCCTTTGACCCGGCATGCGCAGGGACATGTGCAGTTGTCTCAAGCATCAGTCCCATGCTTGCATTCACCGAACGCAGCCGATCCATCTCATCATAGGTGAGGATACCCGCATTGGTGTGCGGGAGAACCCCGCAGTCAATACTTTTCCTGCACATGGCTTCGCAATAATCAAGGATGGTTGTATAACCGGCCCGGTTAAGATATGCCAGAAAACCCGGTTCTTCCTCAGGGCGCTCACCAAACGTAAAAAGTGCTTCTGTACATCCCCGTGCCGCCCCGTTTTGGAGGGTCTTGTCTATGTCTCCGGGAGCCATAAGACACCCGTCCTGGACCGGAGTACGGAAGCAGCAGTACCCGCAGCGGTTGCGGCAGACAGTGGTGAGGGGGAGAAATACGTTTCGCGAGAAGGTGATGACGCAGTGCTGCATGAGAAAAGGTACTCGTCCCATCTATTGAAAGTTAATCATATAATCGGGTACACTCCATAACTCCATACAAAAACGGAATATGAAATGGCATACCTTTTCTCCGGACACTCCGGTGTCGATATCAGCACCTTTTTTTCATTCCACTGCATACCACGGTATTGAAATGTGCCCGCATGCTTTTATTCCCTTTAAACCAGCTAACCCGAAGACCCGGCTCTCCTGCATGCTCAGCCAGGAAGAGAGGGAATCTTTTGCCCGTGCGATGCTTGCAGATGTCATTTCTGCAGTAAAGAATGTAAACTGTAGTCCGGTGATCATAAGTACCGAGTTGTTCGACAGTGAAGATATCCAGATCACGGTCAAGGATGCGGACCTCAACCAGACGCTCAATTCGCTTATGCCCGAGGCATCCGGGGAACTCCTGATTATCATGGCAGACCTCCCGCTCGCGGATGAAGCGTCCCTCAAACGGGTTCTTGCCACCGGAAAGGAAATGGCGATTGTGCCCGGCCGTGGAGGGGGGACAAACGTTATCTACCTTAAAGAACCGCAACGGTTTCATTTCGATTACTATGGTACGAGTTTTCTCAAACACGTAAAAAATGCTGAGGATGCGGGGCTTTCCTGCGAAGTGATAGATTCGTTCCGGCTCCATACGGATATCGATGAGAAAGAGGATCTGGCCGAACTGATGATCCACGGGACGGGAAAGAGCCGTGCGTACCTTGAAGAACTCGGATTTGCGCTCTCTGTTGAAAAAGGGCGGGTCGGGGTCGAGCGAAAGGCAAAGAAAACAAAAAGTTGAATGAATAACCTGCAGAAAAAATTGTTGAAGAAAACACCTGCCTGACTCAACCCTGGATTTCAATTAAGAAATCCGGGAATTCATAAAAATTTTAGTTCTCACACTACGTATCCATGTCTTCGGGCAGAAAAATGGAATGCTTCAAACGATGCATGCCAGCGTTATGAATTTCCTGGCGATCATATCCTGAATCCTGTTGCTGCCGAATACCTGTATCCTCAGGATATATTGTTGGTTTTCCGTAACATGCCCATGAACAGACACTCATCTGCTGATATGGTTTCGATGCCTGTCTGATCCCCGATGGGCATTCCCAGTCCCCGGATTATAGCTCCCGGGGTGCTCTCATCTGCCTCACCCATGACCAGTTCTGCAGCAGAGGCGATGTCGTCCGCGACTGCTTGCTTTGTTACTTCAAGTTTCCTCCCGAACAGGTCGCTTCTTCCGCGATCGTCAATCACCGAAGTAATCCCAGCAGCGCCGATGGCAACACCACTGCACCCGCGACGCATAGCATGTGTCCGGCTGTCAGCAATGATAACACCGATCCTGACGTTGCACTGCGCTTCAATGACGTTTTTGATGGCGAGAGCACTGCGGTCCGGATTTTCCGGGAGCGGAGTAACACAACCCAGCGGGGCATTTGATGCATCCACCCCGGCATTGGGAAGCAGGGTACCATGTTTCATACACAAAAGAAATCCGGGTATCCCCCCGACAACGGAATCGGTCTCATGTAACACGACTTCGACAACCCGGGGATCCATCTGGTATTGTGCGGCAAGTTTCTCTGCCCAGGCGGAGGGGGTGATGGTAGAAAGTGGTATAATATTACCTTCGGCCGTTGCCACGGCAGTTTCAGCCAGAACAAGGATGTCACCGTCATTAAAACCCCCGCAGGCTTGTTGTGCTGCTGCAATCATGCAGTCAGCAACAGAGTCTCCGCTGCTGATCAGCCCGGTCCTGAGCCCGAAAACGGAAAATGAATTATTCATTGCCGTCCCGCCATGCGCTGGTATACGCGGATCACATCCGCTGTCTGGGGGACATCGTGGGTCCGGACCACAGAAGCCCCTTTCTGGAGGAGCATGATTGTCACGGCGAGACTTCCGGCAAGACGATCGACCGGCTCTCTGTTGATGAGATTACCGATAAAGCTTTTACGGGAAACTGCAGCAAGGAGCGGGCGGCCAAACGCTAAAAACCGTTCAAAGTTCTGGCAGAGTTCCCAGTCGTTCTCCGGCGACCGCATCGCAGTCCATAGTCCAATACCCGGATCAAGCACGTAATCCTTTATTCCGTACGATTCACACCGGCAAACGACAGTACCAAGCGCAGCAATAGTTTTGACCAGACCCACCGCATCGCCCGGCTGGTAATCCGAAGCCATGACGAATGCTGGGAGCCCGGAGTCAGCAACCAGACGGGCGTACTCGGGTGACGAGAGTCCGGATATATCATTTACGGCATGAATATCGTGCCTGAGGCAGACTTCAAGTACTCCGGGATGCAGGGTATCTACCGAGACCGGAATCCCGCTCCTGTCCATCTGGGCAAGCGCCGCCTCCATCCGTGACGCCTCTTCGCTTCCGGAGATCGCCTGTGTATTCGGGGCAGTGCTGCGTGCGCCGATATCGACGAGATCAGCTCCCTGTTCCATCATCTCAACTGCTTTTGCATGGACAGCATCGGTCGGGACGTACGAATCGGAATAAAATGATTCCGGGCTGCAGTTGATCACACCCATAAGGCGGATTGGGGCATCCCCCCCGATGACGAGTTTATTTACTCTGCAGTGTTGCATGATCTCCCGTTCGCTGCACGATAAGTATTCTCCATCAGGGTCGCGATTGTCATCGGGCCCACGCCTCCAGGTACCGGGGTGATCGCCGAGGCAACCTGCTGCACCTGCTCAAAATCTACATCCCCAACCAGCATCCCGTTTACCTGGTTGATGCCCACGTCAATGACAACAGCACCCGGTCTGACCATCTCCCGGGTGATGTAGTGCGGATTTCCGATTGCCGAGACGAGAATATCTGCATGCCGGAGTTCCTCAGGCAGGTTCTTTGTTTTACTGTGGCAGGTCGTGACCGTTGCATCTGCATTCGTGAGCAGTGCTGCCATCGGGCGACCTACATCAATACTTCGTCCGACTACTGCCGCCCGGGAGCCTGCAACTTCAATATGATATTCCGAAAGAAGTGTCATGATCCCTTTCGGCGTGCAGGGTGCAAACCCTGGTCTTCCTGAAAAGAGAAGACCGAGGTTGAACGGGTGGAACCCGTCTACATCCTTTTCGGGAGATACAGCGGCGATCACCCGTGCCGAATCGACATGTTTTGGAAGAGGGAGCTGGATAAGGATGCCATCGATGTCTGCATCGTTATTCAGCTGGGTTACGGTCCTGAGTATCTGTCCGGTTGTTGCATCCCTGGCAAGTTCCATCCCCACCGATCCGATACCGGTCCTCTCACAGGCGCGGTGCTTCATCCTGACGTACATCCGGGAAGCCGGATCGCTGCCAACAATCACGGTCGCTAACCGCGGATACAGCCCGGAGTCCTCGATCTCCTCTTTGAGGATTTCCAGACGCATATCCGCTATCTTTTTTCCGTCAAGGATCGTGGCCATCAGAGAGTCCTGATTTTTTTGTTATTCCGGATGCAGGGGGAACCTGCCTGCCATCATGGTGACGTCTGTATGCATATCCCTGATAACTGCTTCGTTGTGGATATCCTTCAGCACCCTCGCGATCCAGGTACCGATCTGGCGCATTTCTGCTTCTTTCATGCCGCGGGAGGTGACAGCAGGCGTGCCGATCCGCAGCCCGCTTGTCACAAACGGGCTCTTGGTCTCATTGGGAATCGTGTTTTTATTTACCGTGATGCCGGCTTTGCCGAGTGCAACTTCTGCTTCAAGGCCGGTAATACCTTGTGCTGTGAGGTCTATGAGCATAAGGTGGTTGTCGGTACCTCCTGACACCAGCCGGAGTCCGTTGTCTGTCAGTGTCCCGGCAAGTACTTTGGCATTTTTTACAATCTGTCTGCTGTATTCCTTAAATGATGGTTTGAGAGCCTCTTCAAAGCATACCGCCTTGGCCGCAATGGTGTTCATGAGCGGGCCTCCCTGCATACCCGGAAATACTGCCTTGTCGATTGCCTGTGCATACTCGTTGTTACACATAATTGCACCGCCCCTGGGACCGCGGAGTGTCTTATGGGTTGTCGTTGTGGTGAAATTCACAATCCCCACTGAATTCGGGTGAATCCCGGTTGCACAGAGTCCTGCAATGTGGGCAATGTCTGCCATGCAATATGCCCCCACGCCATCCGCAATCTCCTGGAATGCCTTAAAATCGATTGTTCTGGGATAGGCAGATGCACCACAGACGATGATCCGGGGTTTTTCCTTTCGTGCCATCTCGTCGATTATACCGTAATCCAGCATCTCTGTCTTGGGGTCAAGCCCATACTGGGCGACCTGGTAGAATTTACCGGTGAAACTGACGGGTGAACCATGCGACAAATGCCCGCCCTGGTTGAGTTTCATGCTCAGGATCTTCTCTCCCAGCTTCATGAACGCGAAATATACCGCCATGTTCGCCTGGGTACCTGAATGCGGCTGGACATTTGCATGTTCGGCTCCGAACAATTTCTTCAGCCGATCACGTGCAAGGTTCTCCGCCATATCATGAAACTCACAGCCCCCATAATATCTCTTTCCGGGGTAACCCTCAGCATATTTGTTGGTCATGATCGACCCCATCGCCTCGAGCACCGCATACGAAACAAGGTTTTCAGATGCGATCAGCTCCAGCCCGTTCTGCTGGCGGAGTCGCTCCTTCTCGATAATATCTGCTATTTCTGGATCAGTTTTAGACAGATAGGACATATGGAGAAAGGTTCGCTGCAATCAGGTAATACCTTTTCCGGGTACTGGTGACGTAGTGGGCAGATCTGCGGCTTTGCTGGCTCTTCAGGGAATCGCATCTTAAACCAGGGCGCGCGAAAAAATCCGGGGATCACCTTTTTCATGTTCAGACGCGGGGGACGGATTTTTTTGGAAATAAAGCACAAACCTTTTTTTCCTTAACTGACGATCACTACTATTATTTATAGAGAGCGCCGCACCAGTACAGAAGGATCATCAGGGCGCCATCTGATGCAGATATCAGATATCGTGAGCATGAACGCGACGTGAGGAGAAACTGATACCAATGATGGAAATTTCAGGAACCGGAGCTGCAACTGAAGAGCGTATTGTAGCGATTGAAAAGAAGATGAGGGATATGGAAGCGCTTGTCAAGGGCCTTACCCAGGAGCTGCTTGACCTCAAGTCTGTTGCCATGAAGATGTCAAAACAGACCGAAGAGCGCAGCAGGGCGGAGCTCAAACGGGTCCAGCCTGGCGTGCCGGGTACACAACCGCAGGCAGTCACACAGGGGGGGGCTCCCGGACCTTCAAGCACGGTGGTCATGCGGAAGGGAGCAAAATCGTCAGATGCTCCGGCAGCACCTCCCGAACCGGCAATGGACATGATCATGCAGACTGACGGGACCATGAAACTGGAACCCCGCCGGGGAAATAAAGATTATATCGTTGCATCAGCAGGCTACGGGCGTAATAAAAAGGGAACATCTGCCAAAGGCAAACAAAGCGATCTTATCTACGCTGCAGAAGAAGACAAAAAGGATCCTGCAAAGAAGTAAGGAGCCGGATCTTTGCATATCACAGAACTGGAGATTGATAATTTCAAGTCTTTTTCCAAAAAGACAAAAATTCCCTTTTTAGAGGGTTTTACCGTCATATCCGGGCCTAATGGTTCGGGTAAAAGCAATATCATCGACTCTATCCTTTTTGTGCTTGCACTCTCGAGCTCCCGTAATCTGCGGGCCGAGAAACTTACCGACCTGATTAACCTCAATTCAGGTAAAAACACCGCAGAAGTTGCACTTGAATTTTCTGACGGGACGAAGATCCGGAGAAGAATAAAACGTACCGGCAACGGGTATTACAGCTATAATTACCTGAATGAACGGGTCTGCAAGCAGAGCGACATCGTCGATCATCTCGCACGGCACGGGATAAAACCTCATGGCTACAACGTCGTGATGCAGGGGGACGTAACCCGCATAATGGAGATGAGTGATTTCGAGCGGCGCAAAATCATCGATGAAATCGCGGGCGTTTCGGAGTTTGATGTAAAAAAGCAGCAGTCTCTTTCAGAACTGGATATCGTAAGGGAACGGATCGAGCGGGAAGACCTTCTCCTGATCGAGCTGACCAAGAGGGTAAATGAGCTGAAGCGCGAGCGGGAGCACGCCCTCGAGTACCAGAAATGGCAAAAGGACCTTGTATATTTCCAGAACTGCCGTGCTGCTGCCCAGCTCCATGATCGTGAGAAGGAGCTGAGCTCACTCCTGCGATCGACAGAAGAGCACACGATTCAGCTCACCCGCATTGCGGCTGACCGGAGTCTTGAAGAGAATGAGCTCTCCTACCTGAAGGCCGACTTAACAGATATTGATGAGCTGATTAACAGGAAGAGCGGGTCTGACTACCTCAAGCTTATTGCGGAACTTGAAGAAGCAAAAGGCGGGATTAAACTCGCCGAACAGACAATCGTGCGCCTGCGTAAGGATAAGGAAGCCAATCTTGAGGCAATCAACCGCGTCTACATGGATACCAAGCGTGCCGAAGCCAGGGTAGCGGAATGTACCGACCAGATCCGCACGCTTTCTATTGACCGCACGAACATCGCCATGGAGGTTGCGGGAGCCAAAGCCCAGCTTGAAAAGTTTGAGACCGAGATCAGGCTGCATGGAGAGGATACGGAGGGTGCCCGTGAACGATTGTTTTCCCTCTTAAAAGATCTTGAGGAGAAGAAGGGGCAAAGATCGGAGATCCTTCACCAGCAGGATATGCTGATCGAGAAGAGCAGGATGCGAACCACGGAACTTGAGCGCCTCACCCTGCTTCTCAGCCAGCTGGACGAAGAGTATACTGCCAAACAGGCACAGCTTTCAGACAGCGAGAGGAGTACATCCGATCTTGTCAGCGGTAAGAAAGAATCCGATCGAACTCTTTCAGAGCTGGAGGGTGCGATGTTTGCACAGCGGTCATCCCTGGAACGCCTTCGTACGGAGATCCGCGAATCCGAACAGGATGCGTTTCGTCTCGAGGCAGCGCAGCAGGCCCGGGGGGAATCCGGGGGCAGGGCAATTGAAGCCGTTATGGCCATGGAGCATGTGCACGGAACAATTGCGGACCTCGGGAAAGCTCCTGCTGAGTATGCAACCGCCCTCAATATTGCTGCAGGGAACAAGCTCCAGTTTGTTGTCTGTGATGACGACCAGGTGGCTTCAGATGCAATCTGGTACTTAAAAGAAGAACGTCTCGGGCGTGTTACGTTCCTTCCGCTCAACAAATTAAGACCTCCGGCCCTGCCCCCGCTGAAAGAACCCGGTATTATTGATTATGCGGTTAACCTGGTCGAGTACGATCCGAAGTATGACCGGGCGTTTGCGGTTGCGCTCGGGGCAACCGTTGTTGTTGACACTCTTGAACGGGCGCGCAAACTGATCGGAAAGTACCGCATGGTAACGCTCGAAGGGGAACTGCTGGACAGAAGCGGTGCGATGACGGGCGGTGCGACAAAAAAGCCATCCGGACGGGGTTTCGGTGCCGCAGTCGATGACGAGCTCATCCGCATTCGTGCACATCTCGGGGACCTCCAGGCTGAGGCGGCAACCCTTGAAGCGGGGATCAAAAGAATCACCGCTGAAGTGGATGCCCTGCGGGCAACACGCAACGAGATCGACCAGAAGATTGCACGTTTTGGGATGTTCACCGAGGAATTTTCCCGCAGGTTCGAGGCAATCACGGTCGAGAAGCAGACCATCGACGTGGCTGTTGCCCGGCAACGGGAAGAGACCAGAAATGGTGCGGCCGAACTTACCGATCTCGAAGCCGGTCTTGATAAAACCACAGAAACGATCAACGAAATAAGCACCCGGATCGAGGAGATCAAGAAACGACTGGATGATACCAATATTCCAATCCTCACCGAACAGATAGAGAAGAAGAGAAAGGAGATCGAAGAGTCGGAGCGCCGCCTGAGAAACAAGGAGGGGGACATTAATGATGCCCAGCGGGAGCGGCAGCACTTTAACGCCCGGCTTGTTGAGCTGGCCGAAGAACGCAGACGCCAGGATGAACGCAACCAGCAGATCGACACCGAGATCGCAGGATCAAATGAACAGATTGCCGCTCACAAGTCACAGATTGCCGCACTTGAGGAACGGCAGAAAGAGTTTTCCGGTGTGCTCGATGAATTGCGTTCCAAAAGGGCAGAGGCCTCTCAGCATATCCAGGACTCTGAACTGAAGATTATGAAGTTCGATGCCGAAAGAGAGCGGATCACAATCCTTACGAGTGCGATTGAGGAACGCGCCCGCACTCTTGGCAGTGAAGTAGATTCGCTCAGGCAGCAGGTGGGTGATCTGGACACAAACCTGTCGCTTTCTGAAATCGAAGGGAAGATTGCGGAGGCGGACGGGTCACTGCGGAAGATCGGGGCAGTGAATATGCTCGCGATTGAAGAGTACGAGAAAGTGCAGCGGCAGGTTGAGGAACGAACGGAGAGAAAAGACACACTGTCCCGTGAACGGGCGACCCTTATCGAGCGGATAGAGAAATTTGAGCAGATGAAATACGAGGCATTCACCACTGCTTTCCGTGCGATTGACGCGAATTTCCGGGAGGTATTTGCCCGGCTCACGAGCGGGAGCGGGCATCTTATCCTCGAGAATGAGGAAGACCCGTTTGCCGGTGGCATGACATTTGCCGTGCAACCCCGCGACAAGAAAGTCCACCTCCTTTCTTCATTGTCAGGAGGTGAAAAATCACTTACGACGCTCGCGTTCATATTCTCTATCCAGAGGTATATCCCTGCCCCCTTTTACGCGTTCGATGAAGTGGATATGTCACTTGACGGATCCAATGTCGAGCGGATTGCTTCCATGATAACAGAACTCTCCCCCCAGTCACAGTTTGTCATTGTCTCGCTGCGCAAACCCATGATTGAGGCAGCAGAGCGGATTATGGGAGTCACCCTGCGGCCGGATAAGAGCACGCTCGTCACCGGAGTAAAAGCAAATGGCTGATCCGGCGAGAGATGAACCCGGGCAAAATCCCCCAGGAATTTCTCAGCTGCAGCGTGAATTATCTCCCGGTGATTCTACAAGTAAAAAAGATCGCGAGGAACCAGCAGAGGACCTGGTTTCTGAAATGCATGAACCTGTTGATCCTGCCTGCGATGATATAGTTGAGGACCCGGTTGAGATTCTTGTCGGCCTTGCAGAACGCGGGGAAATTGACCCGTGGAACATAAACATCATAGAAGTAACCGACCGGTTTCTCACCGAACTGGAACGGCGGCGGCAGCTCAATCTCCAGGTTTCGGGGCGAACGCTCTTTTATGCGGCCACATTGCTGCGGATGAAGTCAGAACATCTCTCCCTCCAGTCAGATCCAGAAGACGCGGGCCCGGATGATGACGTTGAATCGTTCGGCGAGAACTTTGACCTGGAACTCGATTCTGAGATCGACTACCAGGGCCGGCTCGGACCTATTGAGCGGCTGGAACATGAGATACAACGCCGGCTTGACCGGAAGAACATGCGAAAGAGCCCGGTCACACTCTTTGAGCTGATCATCGAACTTAAAAACATCGAAAAAGAGGAGCGGAGGCGTCGCCGCCTGTCAGATGCCGGGGATGATCTCATCTATGCCGAGGATGTAGTGGGCATCGCACATGACGAAGACTACCAGGAATCGGCAATGACCGTTCTTGAAGAATGCCTTGACTGCATTGAGCTCGAAAAAGAGATGACGCTCCTGGAGCTCTGCCAGAAGCTGGACTGGGGTATACCGGAGGTGTATATTCCTCTGCTCTTTCTGGCGCTGGAAGGGCGGTGTTCCCTGCGGCAGGAAGAGTTCTTCGGTGATGTCTACGTGCAGGTTTCTCACGCTGACACCTGATGGCTGCAGCGTTAGGTGCAGCGAATCATTCCTGCGCGATCGCGGCATGGAATTTTTTTCCAAAATCCCGAAATCTCATCTCACGGCGGTAAAAGTGCGGGAAGAGGAACGTGCTATGCTAAACTCGAGATTTAGGGACGCGGATACTAATACGGGAATCCCGGCTTCGCACCTTAGTGTCCTCCAATCGTGAATGTGCGATAATTAACGTTGAAACGGTGATAATGAGGCATCAAGAAATTATTTTTTTTTGAATATTTTTTAAACCATGAGATCAAGGACGAAAATGTACGCTGGTTTCATGGGTAACGTTTAAGTGTTTGAATGTGTTATTATGTGATCCACAAGATCTGATGATGAACCGACGAAAAATCCCTCTGGTGGGGTCGGCTCTGAAATAACAAGTTGTGCAGGTAACAAGGTATAAATAATCCCGTAACCTACACTATAGGCCTGTGTTTAAGTAGAACAAACACGACGATATTATTCATTTACAATTATTTTTGATGGAGATCCAACAAGACCCGGCATGACCGGGGTTGGTTCTGACGTTGATACTGGCAATGCGGAAATTTGTTTAGTAACCGCTAATTCCTTAAAACAGTTCAGATATAGTGTGCGTACATTGTACAATTAGAATTCTGGTTGATCCTGCCAGAGGCCACTGCTATCGGAGTTCGATTAAGCCATGCGAGTCGAGAGGTGCAAGACCTCGGCATACTGCTCAGTAACACGTGGACAA
>Ga0315275_10000142_pt1 | contig 55463 bp, 49 predicted proteins | sample YL17G03_0_MG_FD_205557 | JGI IMG/M metagenome (GOLD analysis project Ga0315275, IMG submission 205557) | Sediment microbial communities from Yellowstone Lake, YNP, Wyoming, USA - YL17G03_0 | ecosystem: Environmental > Aquatic > Freshwater > Lake > Sediment | place: USA: Wyoming | collected... | reverse complement strand
AGCCAATCGGGTAAACCACCATCATCATGGGAGGAATCTGAAGATTGTGGAGGCTCTTGTTTGGCAGTCGCTGCAGTGGCACTTAATTTGGAAAGCCATTCAGCATCCTCTTCTTCAGTCGAGGAAGAAGAATCCTGGAGACCAGGTTTTGAACCTGGTTCCAAATCACCGGTAACATCTTGCGGTGCCATGGATTTTAGCCAATCGGGAATTTCAGCTTTGGCTAAAGGTTCTTCTGACTGTGGCATACTGAGATCTTCAGGTTTTTCTTCAGTCTTTCCATTTGATTCCTGCCAGCCTACATTGCTCATCCATTCAGGGACGGAGACTTCCTCCTTGGCAGGAGCCGGTTTGGATTCAGGTGGTTCGAAGGCTGGTGAGGGGGTTTGTTCTGTTGGACTGCTGGTTGTCATCCAATCAGGTGCTGGTTCGATACGTTTTTCATCCGCCAGTTTAATACCCAGGGAAGACGCCCAATTGGGTTGGGGCATCGTGGATGGTGTGCCAACTTTGAATTCAAGTCTTTCCAGGTTTATGGATGTATCTGCAACTTGATCTGAGGTGAATGCTGAACCTGTGGTGAAAGCTGAATAAGGATCAAGCATGCCCAGTCTCTGGCGGTACACCTGCGTATTTTCAGCCCGTGCCGTGCCCGGCAAGACGTCTACGAGGATACGCAAAGCATCCAGGCAATATGTGTATTTCTTGAGTAGATTGGCTGCCATTTCAGCAGCCTCAACCCTCTGCCCTGCCCTGAAATATGCCCTCGCAAGCATCACCTGTAAATCTGGTCGGTTCGAATCTTCTGCCAATACGGCGCGGATCTCCGCAATCGCCTGGTTGAAGAGTTCGCCCTGTGAATACATATTAGCAAGGGCATCCCGGCTTAAACGGATCTTGGGGGGTTCAACACCGTCCCGACGACCATACAGGCGGCGTAGTTCGCCCTGGATGGCAGGATTGGAGGGTTGGGTCTCAAAAGCGCGCTCCATATGCCAGATGGCATCGTCCAATTTACCTTCGTCATCCCGTATGATGCTCATACCCACCTGGGAGACGAAATCATCCGGAACAGCCATTAATATCCGTTGGAAAATATCAGCAGCATCTGTATACCTTCGGGCTTCCAAAAAGCTTTTCCCCAACAACCGGTATGTCTCCACGTGCATCGGAAAAGTCTTGAGAATGTGCTGGCAATGCGCCACAGATTCATCAAGAAGGCCACCTTCAATCATGCCTTCGATTTCACGATTATAGACACGGAGAGATACTTTCGCCATGATGCGCTCCTGGCTCTATTATGCACTAATTTTAATGTTTATGCAATTGATTTTATCGCGAAATCAGATAGTGCAACGTACCCGATCTCAATTATAGTAATGTGGAAGAGCAGGCACAGGTGTGTCACTCCAACCAAAAGCGGAGTTCAGGAATTTGTGGATCTGTATCTGTTTCGAAAGGTCGTTCGCATGGATGGTATATAGCGGTTCACCCTTTTCCACCTTATCTCCAACCTTGTGGTGGATGAGCAAGCCTACCGCGTGATCCACTGGGTCACCTTTTTTCGACCTTCCAGCGCCGAGCATGACGGCAGCTTCTCCTATCATCCGGGCGTGGACAAGGGACAGGTAACCGTTGCGGTCAGATTGAATTATCTGGAAGAATTTCGCCTTTGGGAAATTTTCCGGATTATCCACAAAGTTCACATCCCCTCCCTGGGCTTTTACCAGGATCTGGAACTTTCTATAAGCCTCACCAGAGCCAAGGGCAGTTTCAGCCAGTTTCCGACCTGCCTTCTCATTTGTTGCGATTTGCCCAAGGACAAGCATCAAGGCACTGATATGAATACAGTGCTCATGGAAATCCGCTGGACCAGAATTATGAAGGGTGTTGATAGCCTCAATTACTTCAAGTGAATTTCCAACGGCTGAGCCGAGTGGTTGGTTCATGTCGGAAATCAAAGTTACCACTTCGCGGCCAGCCAATCTACCGATGTCTTTCATCAGGTCGGCAAGATTGCGAGCATCTTCGAGTGTCTCCATGAAGGCGCCCAGACCAACCTTAACATCCAGCACGATCGCCTGTGCCCCGCTGGCGATCTTCTTACTCATGATCGACGAGGCGATCAAAGGTATGGATTGGACCGTTCCTGTAACATCCCTCAAAGCATATAGTTTTCCGTCGGCTGGAGCAAGATCGAAGGATTGACCGGTAAGGACGATTCCTTCCCTTTTTAATTGTTGTTTAAATTCATCAGTGGAAAGATCCACCCGATAACCAGGGATGGATTCCAATTTATCAAGCGTTCCTCCGCTGAATCCCAACCCGCGCCCTGACATTTTTCCAACCGGCAACCCGCACGCTGCCACGATTGGCAGAACCACCAGGCTGGTTTTATCACCCACGCCTCCAGAGGAATGCTTATCCAATGCAATCTTTACGATCCCGGATAGGTCCAGGATTTCTCCGGAATGTGCTATCGCCATGGTCAAATCAGTAGTCTCGCGGGGAGTCATCCCATTGAGCAATATTGCCATTGCCCAGGCTGAAACCTGGTAATCACTGATTTCCCCGTGCGTAAAACCATCGATAAAAAACTTGATTTCTTCTCCGGTAAGCTCTTCTTTATCACGTTTCTTAATAATGATATCTACTGCGCGCACGGTCAACTCCTTATCAACAGGTATATTGTATCGTAATTCACAATTGTCTAACAACCTTGCGTATGCGCATGAAATTAAAAGCTCAAACAATCATTTATCAATCAATCCTCTAACTGTCTCCCACACCTGGTCGAACATTTCGATGGTCAACCTGCCCGTCTGGGTGTTTTGCCGGCTGGGGTGATAAGAACAAACCAGCCAGGCACCGGAAGATAATTTATGGATGGCATTATGAGCAAATGAGAAATGAGATCCGGGCGGTGAAATAAGGGGCAGGATACCATCAAAGGCAATCCTCCCCAACGCGACAATTACTTGAGGCTGGATGCTATCCAGTTCAACCTTTAAATATGGCAGGCAATTTTTCTTTTCTTGAGCTGTGGGTTTATTCCCGGGCGGTGCACAGCGACAGAGGGGAGCCGTGTATAAATCAGTCAGATATAACCCATCCTGCCGGGTTGTGGAAGTCGGTTGGGATGCGAAGCCTGCACGAAATAAAGCGGGGAAGAGAAAGTTGCCCGATGAATCGCCGGTAAATTGTCTCCCCGTCCGGTTGGATCCATGCGCTCCCGGAGCCAAGCCGACCAGGAAAACCCTGGCTTGAAGGTCTCCGAAACCAGGCACAGGTTTACCCCAATAATCGTAATCCCGATATGCGCGCCGCTTTTCCCGCGCCACCCGTTCGCGCCATTCCACCAGGCGAGGGCATTTCCTGCAGGCGAGTAATCCTGCGTTCAATTCTTCGATCGTCATAGAATAATCATCGCGTCCCCGAAGGAATAAAAACGGTACTTTTCGCGGATCGCGACGTCATAAACATCCTTGATCAATCTGCTTCCAGCGAAAGCGCTGACCAACATGATCAGGGAGGATTTGGGCAAATGAAAATTAGTGATTAATCCATCCACGCAGTTGAATTTATACCCCGGTAGAATAAAGAGGTTGGTAGGACCGCTACAGGACATGATCCCATTCTTCCCTGCTCCTGTAGCTGACTCCAAGGTCCTCACTGAAGTCGTTCCCACTGCAATAACCCGGCCACCTGACTGCTGTGCCTTTGTGATAGCCTCTATCGTGGCGGGTGGAATCTCGCACCACTCTGTGTGGATCAGGTGTTCTTCGGGATTTTCTTCAATGACCGGGGCGAAAGTATCCAATCCCACGTGCAAGGTGATCTCTGCAAAATTTACATTTTGACCTTTCAGGTCGCTGATTAGTTGAGGGGTAAAGTGCAGTCCAGCCGTTGGTGCGGCTGCGGAACCAGGATCACGAGCATACACAGTCTGATACCGCTCTGGATCTTTGATTGGTTCGTGAATATAGGGTGGGAGAGGAACCTCGCCTACTTTTGGAAGGAATGGTTCCACCGGCTCAGAAAACCGGATCCGTCGTCGCGAACCTTCGAGAACTTCAATAATCCCTATGGAAGGACCATCATCTATTGCAACCTTCTTTCCGGCTGACAGGCCTTTCCCGCCAACCAGGCATTCCCATGTAACCAGGTCTTCGCGTCTGAGGAGAAGAATCTCCACCCGTCCTCCGGAGGGTTTACGCGCATAGATGCGCGCCGGGATCACTCGCGTCAGGTTGACTACCAGCAGATCATTGGGATGGAGAAATTGCCCGATCTCTCGAAAGATTCGGTGTTCGATCTTTCCGCTATCCCGAAAAAGAACAAGCAGGCGCGAAGAGTCGCGCGGCTCGACCGGTGTTTGGGCAATTAACCCGGCAGGTAGATCATAGTTGAAATCTGATGTTCTCATATTGCAGATGCCTGAATTTTTTTATAGTTCTTTCAATCCGGCGAGAATATAACCTTTCAATTTCAAAGATTAATATTTTCTTTCAATGCGGATATCAATTTTCTAATTTCTTTGCGTGTGTTGTAACCTTGAACGCTTACTCGCACTAAATTACATCCATTCCAATGGATCAATGGGACTTCAATTCTATACTTGTCATAGAGGAGGTTTTTCAGGGCAGGAAGATCGGTTGTAGTTGGCAGGGGTGCTGAGACCATTTGCAGGAATCCATCAGGGAGTTTTCGATCGGGTTGTTTGAATGAATCCAGGCCGGTCATTGCGCTGATGTCCATAAGTGTTTCACGCGCCATTTCACTGCATTCACACCGGACCTCCTCCCAGTTATGGTCTTTCTGGAATTTAATCGCAGTAGGAACGGAAAGGTAGGCAGCAATATCGCTAGTACCGGTCCATTCATGATGGTCGATAAACCTGGAAGGCCCGGGTGTTTCCGCTTCGAAACCCCACGAAACGATCAAAGGTTTGAGCAAATGCTGGACATCTGCCCTGGCAAAAAGGAATCCAGCACCCTTGGGAGCACAAAGCCATTTATGCAGGTTTCCACCATAGAAATCCACCCCGAGATCATCCAATTTCAGAGGTATTTGACCCGGTCCATGGGCTCCATCAACAACAGTGAGTATCCCAGCCTGGCGGGCACGCTCTGCAACCTGCTTTACCGGAAATATTATAGAAGTGGGGCTGGTGATATGGCTTAAGGAAATGACCCGTGTTTGCGACGAGACACCCTGCCACAATGCCTCAAGGAAAGCCCGGGCAGAAGTCAATGTGACCGGGATAGGCTGGTATATATATCTGAAACCACGCTCTTTTGAAAGGAACCTCCACATCCTGTCAATCGCACCATACTCGTGGTTTGTACTCAGCACTTCATCCCCTTTGCCAAGGCTCAAGGAATGGGCAACGATATTCATTGCTTCGGTAACATTCCTTGTGTATACAAGATTACTTGCATCCGTTACAAGCAATTCTGCTAGCGATTGACGCGCTGCCAGCATGAGTTTTGAAAAACGCCTTCCTAGAAATTCAACCGGCTGAGTTTCCAGCTCGCGCTGCCAGTGCTGGTAAGCTCGGAAGACCGGACGAGGTGTGGCTCCGAAGGATCCGTGGTTCAGGAAGATGATTTCCGGGTCAAGCAGAAATTGGCGGCGAAGCCCATACATATTTTCTCCAGGTGTGATTAGTCGAGGTTGATTATAATCAATCCTGTGCCAGGCATCTTCCGTTCCTACTACAAACCTATGGTTCCCCGTGAATACCAGCGGAATTTCATCCATTTGTATTTCGATATGGCCTGGTTTGGAATCCTTACCGGGAGTGCCATCAATTTCCTGAATATCTATGCTGCCCGCATCGGAGCATCAGGTTTTCAGATCGGTCTGCTTGGAGCGATGCCAGCGGTCGTCAGCCTCTTTCTTTCCCTGCCAGCCGGGTACTGGCTGCAAAAACAACCCGTCAGCAAGGCGGTCTTCTGGACAGCCGTTCTCTCCCGCCTTGGTTATTTCTTATGGATCCCATTACCATGGCTTTTTGGGAATCAAGGTCAGCTTTGGGCTCTTACCCTGATTACTCTAGTGATGGGTATTCCAATGTGTGGCTTGAGCGTTGGCTTTAATGCATTATTTGCAGCCGCGGTTCCGGTGGAATGGCGCGCCAGTGTTGTAGGCATACGGAATGTTGTTCAAGCCCTCACTTTCATAGCCTCATCACTTGGAACTGGCTACCTCCTCGATCGCCTGCCATTTCCGTCCGGCTACCAGGTCATTTTTGTCATCGGAGCCCTCAGTGCAGCGATGAGTACTCTCCATTTGTATTTCATCAGACCCAAAATTACCCCGACTGCCCTTACGATCCCGGTCCAGGGAAATATTCAGGTACCAGAGAAGGTGCGTAACAGGTTTGGTTGGTTGGGCTCCCTGCGTCTTGACATTTGGCGCACACCCTTTCGGAAAATCCTGCTCGTGCTGTTTGGATTTCATCTCTCCCAGTATATAGTTTTTCCGCTTTTCTCCCTGTTTACCGTCAATGTTATTCATTTAACGGATGCAAATATCGGTCTCGGGACGGCTCTCTTTTACCTAACAGTTCTTCTCGGTTCAACCCAGCTGAGCAGGCTGGATCACATGGTTGGACACCACAAATTAACAGGCTGGGGAGTGGTTGGAATGTGCATATATCCTCTGGCCATGTCGATTTCACATACCCCTCTGCACTATTACCTGCTCTCGATAGCAGGTGGGTTTGCCTGGGCGATGGTTGCAGGTGCCTATGCAAATTACCTCCTGGAAAAGATTCCGGATGATGACAGGCCATCGCATCTCGCCTGGTATAACATAATTCTAAATGGTGCCGTCTTGCTGGGTTCACTCGCCGGACCATTACTGGCAGGGTTCATCGGGATTGGTGTTGCTTTATTTGTCTTTGGATTGATGCGCCTGCTGGCAGGAATTGCCATCTTGAAATGGGGTTGATGCAAGAACCCTGAGTAGACCAGGATGATTCCCATGTTACAATCTTTAAGCGATACATATCTTATTAAAGCTTGTACCCGGAAGAAATCCTGAATTTGCACAGGCTTATGGTAATAATCGGATTGGCAAGCAATGTCTGAACATGTCAAGTCTATTGCCACAAACAGGAAAGCAAGTTTCGAATACTTTCTCCTGGAGCGTTTCGAAGCTGGATTGGCTCTCAAGGGCAGCGAGATCAAATCCGTTCGTGCGGGTCAGATCAGCCTCTCGGAAGCCTATGTCCGTGTGGACGATGCTCGAGGAGCGTTTCTAATGGAAGCGCATATAGCTCCTTATGTGCAGGCTAACCGCTTCAATCATGACCCGAAACGGCCGCGCCGCCTGCTGCTTCAAAAAAAAGAGATTCGGGAAATGTGGGATGCTGTTCGTCAGAAGGGGGTAACGATCGTGCCCATTCGCGTCTACCTCAAGAACGGCCGTGCGAAACTTGAAATAGCCATCGCCAAGGGTAAGAAATTGCACGATAAGCGCGAAGCCATAGCCAGGCGTGATGCTGAACATGAATTAAGCAGGGAAACACACGATCGTAAGTTCTGATCCACCCATCAAAGAAATAATTTCACAAACCCGTTCTCAGAGTATGCCCGAGAATCATGGTTTGTATGATTTAATGAAGACATCCACCATCGCCGGGTCGAAATATATCCCCCTGTTCCTCTTCAATTCCTCAAGGGCATCATTGGATATCATGCTGTTATGATAAGGCCGGTTCGTTGTCATGGCATCGAAGGCGTCGACGATTGCCAGAAGGCGACCCTCGCGGGGGATATTTTCGTTGCTCAAACCCTGAGGGTAACCGCTGCCATTCCACCACTCGTGGTGGAAAAGAACGTAGGGACTGGCGGCTTTCAAGTGATCAACACCTTCCAACATTTTCGCCCCGGCTTCCGGATGCTGGCGCATTAATTTCCATTCTTCTTCATCCAGAGGTCCCGATTTCTGCAAGACCCGGCTGGGAACTATGATCTTGCCAACATCGTGCAGGATGGCTCCGAATTCCAGGATGATGATCTCTTCATTTGTCCAGCTGAGGGCATACGCCAGGCGAAGTGCCAGGTTGCGCACCCGTTCGAGGTGACCGGCAGTATAGGGATCTCGTGCTTCAATGACATTCGCCAGCATGATTACGGTCTGCAGATGAGCAGAACGGGTATCGAAGAGTTCCACCATCCGCCTTCTGAATAGGCGTGAACGGACTGCATTAACAAGTTCTTGCGCTTCGAAAGGTTTAAAGAGGTAATCATCAACCCCCAGGGAACGCGCCCGGCTGAGATCTGCCCGTTCAGTCCGAGCAGTCAGGAAAAGAAATGGGACAGTCACTCCATTTGGCATGACTCGCACCAACTCCAGAAGCTCGTACCCATCCATCTCAGGCATCATGATATCCGAAAGGATAAGGTCTGGTTTGTCACCAACAAATGAATCAAGCGCCTGTTTTCCATTGCGTGCCGGATGGATCTCAAATCCCTCCGCCTCCAGGATATTGCGCATCACATCCAGCAGTAACTCATCGTCTTCCACAAGGAGTATTTTTGTCATTCCAATCCCGTGTTATCCTTGATTCTACTCAAACAATGATTAATTATATACCTTTCGTGCACGGATTGTATCAATCTTCAGATTTTCATCAATTTTGCCCCACCGATCACCACCTGGCCAATGGAAAGGCCACCATCATTCGTGGGAACCTGATGATGAAAGTATACTGTAAAACCATCATCCCTCAATAGACGCAAAGTCCTCTTGAATAGCGCCATATTTTGCCAGACCCCTCCACTGAGAATGATTTCATTGAGACCGGTATCGCCCCTGATCAAATTGCAGGTCTGGGAAACAAGTCTCGCGATACCGTTATGGAAACGCGCGGACAACACTGGTACGGGAATGTTATCTTGAATATCCGACAACAGGCTTTCCAGGGCTGGTTTAACCTTCACTTGCTCGTTCTGAACCTCGAACCTGTATTCTCCAGATTCATTTTCCTCCAGTGCTGATTCGAACTCGATTGCAGCCTGTGCCTCATAATTGACTTTCTGTCGCACACCTGCGAGGGAAGCGAAAGCATCAAAAATCCGACCCATACTGGAGGTTTGAACTGTATTCAAACCTTTATCCAATTGAGTTCTGATGGCGATGAGCTCTTTGGAGTTAAACTCCTTCACCGGTGGGAGCCTTCCACCCCAATCCATTCCCAGCGACCAGAGCAATGCCAACGCGATACGAGCAGGTTGTTTTATACACGCGTCACCGCCAGGTAATGGGAAATAAGCGATATGGAATTTTCGAGTGCAACTATGAAAATCACACACCAGAAATTCCCCGCCCCAAATCGCCCCATCCTCTCCATAACCAGTCCCATCGAATGCCACGCCGATCACTGGATGAGAGCCATCCAGTCCGTTATCTACCATACAGGAAGCGACGTGTGCATGGTGATGTTGAACACCGACTAATGGAACTTGCTCTCGTTCGCCACGTTCCAGGGCATACCTGGTGGATAGATAATCAGGATGCAGGTCATATGCAATAGCCTTTGGTTGAATTCGAAACATGCGCTCGAATTGCAAAATGCCATCCTCAAAGGATTGCAATGTTTCGAAGTTCTCCATATCGCCAATATGATGGCTTAGGAAGGCGTACCGTTCACGGGTGAGACAGAATGTGTTTTTGAGTTCAGCTCCTGTGGCCAGGACGGAAGGAATTTCAAATGGGAGCATCAATGGATCAGGCGCATAACCGCGGGATCGGCGGAGGAAGTAGGATGAAGAGGAAAGATTGGTAGTAGATAATTCAGGTGTTTTGCTCCTGGATACCCCATTTGTCCTGAGCACCGAGTCGTCACAACGAGTTTGAACTTCCCGGTCGTGCATTAGGAATGCATCAGCCAGGGAGGCAAGCCGGTCACGCGCCTCGTCGTTTCTGATTGCAATTGGCTCTTCGGACAGGTTTCCACTTGTCATTACCAATGCATCTAATGAGCCTCCCGGGTCCATCAACAGGTAATGCAAGGGAGTGTAGGGAAGCATCACACCCAGCGAATCCTGCTTTGGTGCCACTGCGGAGGAGATACTGGATCGGTGTTGTCGTTCCAACACGACGATCGGTCGCTGGCGTGATTCCAATAATTGGCGTTCCACATTGTTTACCAGGCAATTATTTTGAATCGTGGTAATGTCAGCCATCATCAAGGCAAAAGGTTTATCGACACGTAATTTTCGACGGCGAAGTTCGGTAACAGCCTCGGTATTCCTGGCATCACAAGCCAGGTGAAAACCTCCCAACCCTTTTACTGCCAAAATTCCACCATCGGCAAGTAATATCTGCGCAGCCTTAATGGCTTCATCTCCGTTCACGCCCTCCCTGCCAGTATCCGGTTTCCATTCGATCCAGACCTTCGGTCCGCAATCAGGACAAGCCACAGGCTGCGCATGAAATCGCCGGTCGCGAGGATTCTTGTATTCCGCCTCGCATTCCGGGCACATTTTGAATGGAGCCATCGTCGTATTTGGTCTGTCGTAAGGAATATCGGTGATGATTGTGAACCGTGGGCCGCAATTTGTGCAATTAATGAAAGGGTATCGATACCTCCTGTCTACAGGATCGAAGAGTTCGCGCAGACAATCGGGGCATATTCCAACATCCGGTGAAATTGGCAGGAAGGACCCTTCCACCTTGTCAGAATGGATGATCTTAAAACCGGAGAATAAACCTGCCGATTCGTAGGATAGGTCCAATCGATCGATGCGTGCCAGTGGAGGGACTTCAGATCTTAATGCTGAAACAAATGCTTCCAATTCATCTGGAGTACCGTCAACCTCTATATCCACACCTGCAGAGGTGTTTCGCACCCATCCAGCAAGTGCGAAGCGTTCAGCAAGAGAATACACAAATGGCCGGAAGCCAACACCTTGCACGATCCCTGTGATGTGAAGTTTAGCCCGGCGTATTTCAGAGTCCATATATGGTATTGGAATTCGGTTTAATCCATCTGTAAATTGTGTGCCAGGAAAGAATATATATCTGCCAATTCTTCGATCAAAATGGCAGTCGGTTTTCCAGCACCATGACCCGCACGAGTCTGGATACGGATCAGGGCGGGTGCTTCGCCTCCCTGGCAGGCTTGCAGGCGGGCTGCAAACTTGAATGAATGACCGGGAACCACCCGATCGTCGTGGTCTCCAGTTGTGATCAGAGTCGGAGGATATTTAACACCGGGTTTCAGGTTGTGGTAGGGGGAGTAGGCATGAAGGGTCTTGAATTGATCCTGGTTTTCAGCACTTCCGTAATCGCTTACCCAGGCCCATCCGATCGTGAATTTATGGAAACGCAACATGTCCATCACACCCACAATTGGCAGGCAGGCTCCAAACAGATCCGGCTTTTGCACCATGCAGGCACCCACCAGCAGCCCACCGTTGGACCGGCCTTCAATAGCCAATTTGGGTTTGGATGTAATCTTTTGTGCTATCAACCATTCAGCACAGGCGATGAAATCATCGAACACATTTTGCTTGTTATGGATCATCCCCCCTTTATGCCATTCCTCCCCGTATTCACCGCCCCCACGCAGGATAGCCACCGCATACACACCTCCCAGGTCCAGCCATGCCAACCTGCTGACTGTAAAAACAGGTGTCTGGGATATATTGAAACCACCATAACCATAAAGCAAGGTTGGATTTTTCCCATCGAGTTTCAGGTCAGCGCGATGGACAAGGAAGATCGGGATCTTGGTTCCATCCTTGCTGGTGGCAAATACCTGCCGGGTGATATAAGGACTGAAATCGAATCGGATTGAAGGTCTGAAAATTTCCTCGCTCTCGCCAGTTTCAAAATCATAACGAAATACGGTCACCGGATGGGCAAAGGAATGGAACAGGTAGAACATCTCCTTGTCCTCACGTCTGCCAGCCAGCGTGGGGACATAAGCAAGAGTCACAGAACCTAAAGTAGGTAAAGGAATGTCTCCAAGTGGTGACCCGTCCAGCGAAAAAACCTTAAGCACTTCATGGGCATCATGCAGATATATCGTTACAAATTTCTCATTAATGATCGTTACTGCTTCCAGAGTGTCATTGTTTTCAGGGATGACTGTTTTCCAATGCACGGGTTCAGGATGCGTGATATCGATGGCGATTAAACGGTTCCGATGGGCTTCCCTGTCAGTTTGAAAATAAAAATGCGGCCCGTCATTTCCTACAAATAAATATGCAGATTCCAGATCAGGGATTAATTCGATCACATCCCCTTTTTCTAGCAAGTCTTTATAAAAGAACCGGTTGCGCGTATCAGTTCCCTGGGAAACTGCCATAAGAAGGTAATGCCCATCGTTGCTAACCTCGGGAGAGAATCCCCATTCTGGTTGATCGGGGCGGGAATAGATGAGAACATCCTCTTCCTGAGAGGTATGGAGTCTGTGGAAATAGACTGTCTGGTCATAATTCGCCTGTTGATACACTTCCCCATCGGCAGGAGCTGCATATCGGCAATAATAAAAACCACTCTGATCATGGGCCCAGGCTGCACCGCTGAATTTACTCCATTTCAGGATTTCCGGCAGATCAATTTTCGTTTCCACATTTCGCACGCGCCATTCCACCCAATCGGAACCTGAATAGGAGATTGCGTAAGCCAACCATTTGCCGTCATTACTGATTGACCAGGTGTTTAGCGCAGCAGTCCCATCTTCGCTTAAGGTGTTGGGATCAAGGAGTACCTGCCCGGTGGATCTTGGGGTTTCCATGACATACAGCACATCCTGGTTCTGCAAGCCGCTATTGCGGAATTGAAAGAAGAAGTCGCCCCGCCGGTAAATCGTCAATGCTCTGGCATAATCCCAAAGGCTTGTCAGCTTTTTGCGCAGGCGGTCACGCATTGGGATTTTTTCCAGGTATCCGAATGTCAGTTCATTCTGAGATTTGACCCAGGCAAGGGTCTCTGGAGAATCGACATCTTCCAGCCAACGATACGGGTCCTCGACCAGTGTGCCATGATAATCATCCACCTGGTCAACGGTCGGAGTCATTGGATAAGCAAGTTTATTTTTTGACATCTGGCAATTATACCGTGCGAATTGAATTGTCTTCCCCCGCTGAGATGCAACGTAATGTAGCGCTGGTTCAATATCCAAATCACCAACGCGCACGGTGTTCTTCTGCAAACCCGATCAGGTTGTTTATTTGTATCACCTTACCCTCATCGGAAATGGCTGTTCCATTAAAATGTCCAAACATCTGATGGACTTCGCTATAAATGATCCCGAGATTGGTTATTGCAGTCCGATCTTTAAAGGGGGTGAAGACCAAATCCAAGCGACCATCCACATCTGTAAACTTCCATGGTTTCATGTAATCCCCGGAAATGTAATTAAAGTTGACCTGGTCTAGTTTATGCACGCGGTGATCGAGAATGAGAGCGTTTTCACCAGCTTTTGACAGGTCTCCAAATCCACAACCGAGATTTAATCCAACAGAGATGCCATCAGGAAGGAAACCGGAAGCGCTGGCCCAATTCCAATTGGAACGGTATTCCCAGACACCCCGTCCCCAATCCAGGCTGCCGCTGCAATCAGCCGGATTCAATTCATAATTATCATTTCCATATTTGATCGTTCCACTGGCGGGTAGACAATTGATCTTGCGATTATAGTAGAAACGTTTCTTCCCGATCGGGATGACGATATTCATCGACTCGTTCCCCTCCGGGCTTACCAGCGAGATTTCTGCCTGGATACCACGACCATCATGGAATCCTGGCCAGGAGACTGATAGGTGCTTCTCGCCTGTTTGTAAACTGAAATTCAATCGGGATTTCTGATTATTGAAATGGCTGTCACCATCCGTGCTGTTTCTAGGCAGGTCAATGCCTTTTCCAAGAGGCACTACCAAGCCTTCTTCGTGAAGGTTACCGGTCTCGAAATCCATGAAATAGACAAAAATGTTGCCTGCATATCCAAGGTCGGCAATGGTGGCGGAGAAGAATCGTTTCGGAGTGAAGACCGCATAATAATCCCACCGTTTTATTCGAAACCGTTGAAAAGATCGCAAGGCGTAGATCCGAACATTCTCAAGATTAGAATCCCATATTGGTTGTCGTGCCCAGCCCACCTGGGATAGGCTGCCGCTTGAGTCCAATAATTGACCTGGCTTGGTGATTTCGGTTTGCATGGGTGAATTCCTGAGTAAATTAATTGAGGTTATTTAATAATCCTGATTGATTATATAATGCTATTTGCAAACATAGTTCTGAATACGACACAATAAAAAGGGAGCAATTATGACCACGAATGACAATCAGGGACTGCAACCTACATCCCCTGCCCGGAAACCTGGATCCAGGAAATGGATTGGATGGGTTTTGGGATTTCTATCAGCATGTTTGATATTGGGATGTAGTATCAGCCTGATTGCAGGAGTCTATCTCTACAAGCAAGGAAGATTGATACTACCATTCTTCGGAAAACTGGATCCGAATGCGGCTGCCTTGAATGGAGAAGTCAGCCTGGAAACAGGTTTCCTGCCAGATCCGTACACAATGACCATTAACGGGGGAGGAACGATAGATGGGACAAAATTATCCCTCGATTCAACACCTGGTTGCATTGGTTTTGTGACAAGATCCCCAACAATCAGCTTGAATTGGATTGGTCCATCGCCATTATTGAGAATTTTCATCGTGGCTCAATCCGGAGTGGACACCACCCTGATCATCCACGATCCAGCAGGTAACTGGTATTGCAACGACGATTCCGGTTATGGCGGTTCAGACCCGTTGATCGACCTCACCAACGCTGCAACCGGTCAATATGATATCTGGCTGGGTGGATCTACCTCCGGTGATAACGTCTCCGCTACACTTTATATAACAGAAAGGGACTACACTCCTGTGGATCCAACGGGTTCAGCGTCCAAGGGATCTGATTCGCTGGATCTTTCAGCTGAACCCACCTATGGATCTGTTGATCTCACGGGCAACTTCCAACCCGACCCCTATCAGGCAACCTTTACCGTGGGTGGTATGGTCGATGTTTCCTTTGCCAATCTCGGATCAGACTGTGCAGGTTACGCCGCTATCACTCCGGATTTCAGAATCAACTTCAGCGGAAATGCTTCCAAACTACGGATTTTCTTCGTTGCGGATCCCGGGAAGGATACAACCCTGATCGTCAGGGATCCATCGGGAAAGTGGTTTTGTAATGATGATTTCCTCTCTGGCAGCGGTGATCCGCTGGTAGATATTTCAGAACCGGGGGCTGGTCAATTCGAACTCTGGGTGGGGACATACCTGCCCGGCGATCATTCTTCTGGAACCTTGTATATCACCGGATCCGATCTGACACCCGCTGATTTCGGGGGCAGTTCCTCAGCTGGTTCAAATACTTTGGACTACGGTCTCGAACCAACATTTGGAAGTGTGATTTTCGGTGATGGCTCCACTTCGGATCCGTATACCACTCAAATCGTCGCTGGTGGCAGTATCGATGTCTCCTCTCTTTCCCTGGGACAGGGCTGTAATGGCTTTGCGGCGAATGCTCCTGATTTTCGCTTCAATTATGCTGGATCTGCCAATCGTCTGCGCGTGTTCTACGTCGCCAATGATGGAACAAATACGACTCTGATCATAAGCGGAGTCAACGCCATCTGGTATTGTAACAAGGATGACCTGGTATCGGGCGCAAAAGATCCGCTGGTTGAGATCCCAAATCCAGGCACAGGTCAATATGATGTATGGGTTGGTACTTCCAGTCCTGGTTCCTTAAGTTATGGGACCCTTTACATTACCGAACTCGATTACACCCCTTCTCATCTGCCCTGAGAGGCAGTTGGAAGAAAAGAATCAGGGAAGATCCGAGGCATCACCTATTGATATGGAAAACCCTTCATGATTGAAGCTCCACTCCGCATCGGTATTGACATCGGTGGGACATTTACCGATTTTGTTGTGTTCGATCCGGTCACTCAAGGAATCCAGACCTTCAAACTGCTTTCCACGCCGACCGAACCGGCTGAAGCGGTCTTGCATGGTTTACAAAAGATATTTTCAGAATACGGAACTCGATCTGCTGAAATCATCCATGGCTCAACGGTCGCCACGAACGCCCTTTTGGAACGAAAGGGTGCGCGGGTTGCCCTCGTGACGACAAGGGGGTTTCGCGACATCCTCCAGATTGGACGCCAGAATCGCCCTTCGCTCTACGATCTCTCTTGTGATCCTTTGAAGCCTCCCATCCCGGTCAATCTTTGCTTCGAAGTTGAAGAACGCGTCAACCACACAGGTGAAATCCTTATACCACTCGAGCATGAACAGGTGGATGCTCTCATCCCTATCCTGCGCGCAAACGATGTGACCTCGGTGGCTGTATGCTTGTTATTTTCTTATCTACATCCAGAGCATGAGCAGTTCATTAAATCCAGGTTACTGGCGGCAGGTTTCCTGGTTTCCCTTTCCTCTGAAATTCTTCCCGAATTCAGGGAATATGAACGCACCAGTACAACAGTTGTTAACGCTTATGTTTCACCTGTAATGGATGCTTATCTCACCCGCCTTGAAAATGCACTAAGCCCTCAAACCCGATTGCAGGTTATGCAATCAAACGGTGGGAGCATTAGTGTGGAGGAAGCACGGAAGAATGGCGTGCGCTGTATCCTTTCCGGACCTGCAGGTGGTGTGGTGGGGTGTGATTATATTGGCAGGCTCGCGGCACATTCGACCGGCAATCGACTGATCGGTTTTGATATGGGGGGTACCTCCACTGATGTGAGCTTGATCGACGGGAAACCGGAACTCCTGACCGAAACGATGGTCAGTGGCTGTCCTATTCACATCCCGCTCCTTGATATCCACACGATTGGTGCGGGAGGAGGTTCCATTGCCCGGGTGGACGCGGGTGGAGCCTTGCGGGTTGGACCTGAATCAGCAGGTGCCGATCCGGGACCGGCATGTTACGGTCGCAGTGACCTGCCGACTGTCACGGATGCGAACCTGGTTTTGGGTCGCATGACTGGAGAGCACTTCCTGAATGGGCAAATGCCGCTTGATACCGCGCGCAGTCATTCGGCGATAGCCAGACTTGGCGAGGAATTGAAATTGGATCCCATCCAGACCGCCCTAGGGATCGTCGCAGTTGTAAACGCTCACATGGAACGCGCCTTGCGTCTTGTTTCCATGGAGCGAGGTCATGACCCGCGCGATTTTACATTATTGTCATTCGGCGGTGCAGGTGGCTTGCACGCTGCCATCCTGGCAAAAACAGTGGGTTGTCAGACTGTGCTCGTTCCGCCTCTGGCATCCACGCTTTCCGCTTTTGGAATGCTGGTCGCAGATGTGATCAAAGATTACACGCTCACTGTCATGCTCCCAGGTACTACCCACCTTTCTGACCTAGATAACCTGTTGGAACCTCTTGCGAAACGCGGCTTGATCGAAATTCAGGTTCAGGGTATCCCCAGGCAAAATATTCAGATCGAGCGCTCGCTTGACATGCGCTATAGCGGTCAATCCTATGAATTGATAGTTCCGTTCAGCGAAAATGTCTATGCTGATTTTCACCGTTTCCATGAGAAGAAATATGGCTACGCGAATGTCGAGATGCCCATTGAAATCGTAAATCTTCGGGTGCGGGCAATAGGTCTGGGCACTCCACCCGCGATTTTACCTTTATCTATAAAAAACCCAGACCCAAGCTGTGCATATCGCGGAACCCTATCTGTGGTCTTCACTGCTGATCCCGTCGAAACTCCTTATTACCAGGGAGAAGCGCTGGAACCGGGGAATCAAATCCACGGACCTGCTGTAATCTTCCGCTCCGACACTACCATCCTGATCCCTCCTGCAGACCAGGCTGCGGTTGACGCTTACGGGAACTTGATCATTGAGGTGGGACTGTGAAAATCGACCCTGTTCGCGTGGAGGTATTCAAGAACCTTTTCGCCGCGGTCGCTGAAGAAATGGGCACGGTGCTTCGAAAAGCGAGTTATTCGCCCAACATCAAGGAAAGGCGTGATTTTTCCTGCGCAATCTTTGATCACCAGGGGCAGTTAATCGCCCAGGCTGCCCATATTCCGGTGCATCTGGGTTCAATGCCATTATCGGTCACAGCCGCGATCAACCATTTCAAAGGAAACCTTAATCCCGGGGATATGGTCATTCTGAATGATCCTTTTCATGGGGGGACCCATCTCCCGGATATTACCCTGGTATCTCCTGTCTTTCTTACATCTTCGTCCAGCGAGCGTCAGGGTATTCGTAAAAGGAAGACAGGAGGTAATTTGATCGGTTATGTTGCCAACCGGGCGCACCATGCGGATGTCGGCGGCATGACACCCGGTTCCATGCCTGTCGGGCGTGAAATTTTCCAGGAGGGTTTGATCCTCCCACCTGTGAAATTAATCAAAGAAGATCTCATCGATAAGTCGATCATGGAAGTTATACTCGCCAATGTCCGCACTCCCCAGGAACGCCGGGGCGACCTGTCTGCCCAGATCGCCGCCAACCAGCGCGGCGTGGAACGATTTTTGGATCTGGTCAATCGTTACGGGATGGAACAAGTGACCGGTATTGAAGAACAACTGCTTGGCTATGCAGAAAGGATGACCCGCAGGTTGATCAAATCCCTGCCGGAAGGAAGCTACCATTTCACCGATTTCTTGGATGACGATGGTGTTACCGACCAGCATGTTCCGATCTCCGTTACGATCACCATTAAAGAGGATACAGCCAGGGTGGATTTTACCGGCTCCGCCCCTCAGCAGGCGGGGAGCATCAATGCGGTTTATGCTATCACCCTTTCTGCCGTCTATTATGTCTTCCGCTGCCTGCTCGGACCGGATCTGCCCAACAATTCGGGTTGTTTAATTCCAATCGAAGTCATTGCGCCACCCGGGACAGTGGTCAATGCCCTTCCCCCGGCCGCGGTCGCCGGAGGGAACGTCGAGACATCGCAACGAATTGTGGATGTGCTGCTCGGTGCTCTCGCCCAGGCCTGCCCGACCAGGATCCCGGCAGCAAGCCAGGGAACGATGAATAATGTCACGATCGGTGGACAAGCATCCATCCTACCGTCAGGGGGGCAAAACAAGGAGGAAACGAAGACTTTTGTGTATTATGAAACCATTGGTGGCGGAATGGGAGCCCGCTTCAACTCAAACGGGCCATCTGCCCTCCATTCTCACATGACCAACACTCTCAATACCCCGATTGAAGCGCTGGAATATGCATACCCATTGCGCATTCTTGAGTATAAGATCCGCACAGGTTCTGGAGGCAAGGGAAAATTTTGTGGTGGGGATGGAATTATCCGCACCTTTCAGGTGTTGAGCGAATGTCAGGTCACCCTGTTGAGCGACAGGCGTAAGATACCCCCTTATGGATTGAATGGCGGCGATGCCGGTCAGACTGGTGAGAACCTGCTGATCCGCAATGGGGAGCAGATACCTCTACCAGGAAAAGGGACGTTTGACCTTCATCCGGGGGATATCGTATCCATCCACACACCGGGTGGAGGGGGGTATGGTGTAAAATCATCCTGACAAAATTCTCAGCAGTTGTTACGGAGTCACATTGGAAGAAACCTTCAACATTGATTTCGAACCTCTAGGGCGGCGTGGGAAAGCCAGGTCAGGTCAGACGATTCTGTCTGCAGCCCAGGATGCCGGCGTAGGGTTGGCTTCGGTTTGCGGAGGAGCAGGCACCTGTGAGGAATGCCGTATCCGGCTGGCTGCCGGGAGGTTATCTCCGCCCACCCTGGTGGAGCAGGCTGCCTTGAGCGAGGCAGACCTATCCGCTGGGTTCCGCCTGGCGTGCCAGGCGCAACCAGTCAGCGACGTCAAACTCGATATTCCGCCCGAATCCCTGACAAGCGCTCAGCGGCTGCAGGTGGAAGGACTTGAGGAGACTCACGTCCAGCCTGAACCGGCTATTCGCATCCCTGGTGCCCATGGTCTGGCTGTGGATATTGGCACGACAAAATTGGCTGCCTATCTCATCGAACTTGACTCAGGATTCGTAAAAGCAAAATCCGGTATGATGAATCCTCAGATCGCTTATGGAGAGGATGTCATCAGTCGCATTGCATTCGCAGGAAGCGAACCTGGAGGAGCCAGGAGACTTCAAGAAGTACTTGTGGGCTCGCTGAACAAGATGCTGGCAGAGATGTGCGCGGAAGCAGGAATTTCCTCCGAATCCGTCATGGATGCCGTGCTGGTCGGAAATACTGCCATGCACCACCTGGTTGCCAGCCTGCCGGTGGAACAACTTGGCCGCGCACCCTTCTCCCCGGCGATTACAAGCGCAATGAGCATACCTGCGGTTGACCTAGGTTTGGAACTGGGTGCTGGCGTTAACGTTTATCTACCTCCGATTATCGCTGGCTATGTTGGCGCAGATCACATCGCCATGTTGCTTGCGACCGATGCCTGGAACTCTCCACATCGGGTGATAGCGATGGATATCGGAACAAATACCGAGATCAGTTTGATAGCAGGTGGTAAGATCACTTCATGCTCGTGTGCTTCAGGACCTGCTTTCGAGGGCGCCCACATCCGGGAAGGGATGAGGGCTGCACCAGGAGCGATTGAGCGCGCGCGTTGGTCTAAAGGAAAGATCCTCTGGCAATCGATCGAAAATCAACCACCGGTGGGAATCTGCGGATCGGGAATCCTGGATCTTGTTGCTGCGCTTCAGGATGGTGGGCGAATCAAGCCAACCGGAGTACTTATCAACGGGACCGAAGCAAAGGTTGTGATTGTCCCTGCTGCCCAGACGGGTTTGAACCGGGACCTGGTTGTCACCCGGGGCGATATCCACGAGATCCAGCTGGCGAAATCCGCCATCCGGGTTGGTGTGGAGATCCTTCTAAAGAACGCCGGATTAAAATTCACCGATATCGATGAGTTCATCGTTGCAGGAGCATTCGGAACCTATCTCGATCTGCGCTCCGCCGTTCGCATCGGGATGTTTCCCCCTCTGCGCCTGGATAAATTCCATCAGGTGGGGAACGCGGCCGGTGTTGGTGCCAAACAGATGCTGGTGTCGGTTGAGAAACGCCAGGAGGCAGAATCGCTTGCAAAGCATATCGATTACCTGGAACTTACTTCTCAACCGGAATTCGCTCCCCTTTATATGAAGAATCTCTGTTTTGAAAATTAACCAATAATAACTCGGAAAAAACGAACCATGTTCATAATCTGGGAACATAAAACTGATTGCCGGTAATTCCCCGGCCCATTCAGCTGGAAATACATCTATTGTGGTTCAAAGCACAAGCCCGGTTCGGGTAAAATTAGCACCATGAGCGAAACCGAATTTATTCCCAAATTGGCGATGTCCATTCACGCCCATCCTGATGACCAGGAATTCACGGTAGCAGGGACTCTCGTCCGCTGGGTACGAGCCGGGTGTGAAGTTGTATCCGTCATCGTCACCAGCGGTGAGGCTGGATCGAACGATTCCAACAGTCACCTGGATGACAAGGCGAATCTTGCCCGGCTGCGGGAGGAGGAACAATCTGCAGCCAACACCTTGTTGGGTCTTCGCGAAACCGTCTTTCTCCATTTCCCGGATGGCTTGTTGGAGCCCTCCTTAAACCTGCGCCGTGAATTGACTCGTCTCATCCGTCGCTTCAAACCGGAAGCCGTGGTAACGGGAGATCCGCAAGGAGTATTCTATGGGAATGGTTATATCAACCATCCTGACCATAGGGCTGCCGCTCAGGCTGCTTTATACGCAGTCTTCCCATCCGCTGAGACGCGGCTGATCTTTACAGATTTGCTTGCTGAAGGATTCGAACCTCACAAGGTGAAACGATTATATATTCACGGATCAGAAAAACCTGATTTCTGGGTGGATATCGCTGACACGATCGATTTGAAGATTAATGCCTTAAAAAAACACTCCAGCCAGCTGGGTGAATGGGATCCAGAAAAAATGATCCGTGAATGGGCCGAAGAAGAAGGTAAGGATCATGGATTGCACTATGCAGAAGCTTTCAAGGTGATGATCCTGTCCGAATGATGGAGAAATCCGAGAAGAGGTCAGGCTTATGAGAATTTTCTTGATTGATCATCACGTAAAACCTGAATATATCGATGATTATCAGCTCGCCGTCCGTGAGGATGCCCGTAACAGCCTTCTGGAAGGTGGAATCCTTCGCTTTGAGGTCTACCAGGATATCCAGAATCCCGCCCATTTTACATTACTGGAAGCCTATAAGGATATGGATGCCCGTGAGTCCCATTTAAAAACCCCACATTTATTACGATTCAGGAAGGTAGTAAATGAAAAGGGGATGCTGGCAAAGAGTGAAAGCAATGAAGTCCGGCTGCTTTCCAATGATGATGTGATTTTATGATTTTGAAATTTCTTTGAACCGGCGAGAAAGGAAAGTTACCTTTCCAGCGTGCGCAATTCCTCCAGGAACGCTATCCCCTGTGCGGGTGTTAATTGTGGCTCGTCGAGTACAAAGGTAAACCCTTTTCCCCCCAATTCCTGCATGATGGTTAAAGCGCCTTGAGGGGAAACCGTCACCTGGCACAATTTTCCAGCTGAGCGAATCTTCTTGAGTAAAGGCAGCCACTCTTCGCAGGGTGGTTTTCCATATCCCGGCACCCATTGAATTCCCCTAAGGTTCGTAATCGAAAGAATGGAATCCAGGTGAACAAGTTGTCCTTTTCCATCCAGGTGGTAAAAAGCGTAATCCATCGTCGCGCAGCATGATGCCAAATCCGGTAATACAAATCTCTCGAACATCTGCGGGGAAATCATATAGGAAAAATCGCTTTGCAGCATATACCCGCGGCCATCTGACCAGCATGGCCCCCAACAGGTGATGCCGCGTCTGCTTGTGGAAATAATATTGTAAAGACGGTCGAAACATGCCTGCCAGAGCTTAATCGTCTCTTTCACCAAACGATCGACCTCCTGCGGAGCTTTCATCACATCCATTAATAATTGGCGTGTATCTCGCAAGGAAGCGATGATATCAAGGTTTCCTCCCAGGTCGGTGATACCCACTGTCAGATCCTGCCCCCACCGGGTTATGGCAGCAAGGGTGAATTCCTCCACGCGTTTCCACCATGGATTTTCCCAATCACCATTGATGTGCAAGTCATGGATATTCCTTATTTTTCCGGGTGTGAACCAGGTAGTATCCCACCGTGGATGGACTTGAGCTCCGGCAAAGGCAGCCGCAATTCCCGGCCCGAAGTTCGGCCAGAAGCGTGGAAAGGAATCGCCGAGATAGTGTGTATTTTCGAGTCGGGGGGTGAATTCGTCCAAAATCCCGTCAACCGGCGCATCCAAAGGATAGTTCCCCAGGAAAACACTGGCACAATGGGGATCGTACCTGTCAAGGAATTCGAGACACTCCATTACCACTAAGGGACGTTCCAAATCCCCTGCCCACCAGGCCGACCAGTCCCGCTTGGTCCGCAACCATTCTTCTTCCGAAAATCGTAATTTCAAGGTCATTGTTCAAAGGGTGCGGTTGAAGAACTCAAGCACCCGCGCTTGAAACTCTTGTGGATACACTTCGCTGGCCATCGTGTGCCCCACCCCTGGTAGTCTCCACATTTCTTTCGGTTCGCCTGCTGCTGAGAACAGGTCGTCAAAATCCGGGCAGTATTGATCCAGGTCACCGTGGATGAACAGGATCGGTCGCGGGGCAATCTGTGCCACCCAGCGAACGGTTTCATAATGGAATATATTTACACCCAGCCGTAAAGAAGTAATGGCAAACGTCAACCAGGCCAAAGGTCTTGCAATTCTCGGAGGAACATGTAGCTCAATGGCTCTCGCCCTGAGCGCAGTCTTCATACGGGTGGGACCTCCATCCGTCACCACCGCCTTGATCTCCGGGCAGATCGGGGCTGTGAGCATGGAAGCAATCCCTCCATAAGAAAAGCCCAGCAGACCAATCCTATTCACACCCCTGCCCAGGACAAAATTTACCGCACCCACCACGTCCTTTCTTTCCAGGTAACCAAATGTCGCCAGGTGACCCTGGCTTTGCCCGTGGGCGCGGAAATCGATCAGGAGCACATTGAAGCCCGCGGCATGAAATGCCGGGGCGCGGTGGATGTCCCAATCCAGACTGCCACCATGACCGTGTAGGATGATCACCGCGCGTTCATTCTCGGTCAGTTGACCCCGGAGAGTCTTTTCCGACGGGATCCAGCAACCATGGATTTGCACACCATCCAGGGCCGGAAAAGTGACATCCTCATACAGTAATCCAAATTCTTCGGGTGTGTGAAAAGCGGTGCGCGGCATTCTTTTGGTGATGTAGAATGACACAACCAGCCCCACCAAGAAGATCAACCCGATCGGGAGCAACAACCAGGGGAGAAGGATCATCTGCCTTTCTCTCGCATACCCAGAAGGGTGACCGTGCTCAATCCAAATAGAACGGCATACGCTGCAAAGACAGCGAAATATCCCAATCCCATGTAGTAATGATTGATCGCATCAGCCACCAATCCACCAATGCCGGCACCGATAATACCCGCCCCTGCCCCGGCAAGGTTTGATACCCCAAGGTAACGGCCTGCTTCATCTGCCGGCACGAGATCCGTTCCAAGAGCCCAATTGGCGGTCATGAACAATCCTGTCGCCAGGCCGATGATCGTCCCGGAAACATACACAATCGCCAGGTTTGGCACCCAGATTGTGATCAACAACAGGACATTACCGGCTGCGGCCACAATTCCACTCAGGGCAACCAGCCTGGTACGCCCGATTCGATCCGAGATCCAGCCACTGGCAAGAGCCGTCAGTACGATGAATATACCAATGATCGAAGTCAGGCTGCCGGTCATGCTGGAAGCCTCCTCGTTACTCAGTTTAAAAGCGTACATCACAAAGTAAAAGATGGATCCCTGGATGGAGGTGGCAGCAGCCAGGAACATCAACCGGTTGACGATCCACCAGACAAATGATGAATTCTTGCGCGCTTCCTTACCCAGCGTTCCTAATGCGCCTGCCCAAACCCCCGTCACCACAGCCACGATCATGGCGACTGCCCCACCTACCCCAACGCCCACGGAAATGGCAGTGGTCTTACTCCCTGCTAGAAGAGTTACCAGTCCGGCCAATCCCCCCACCAGACCGCCTCCCAGCAGCCCCGCAGCAGCACCGATCGCGATTCCAGCCAGCATTCCCAGCACACGCACCATCGGCGGCCAGAATGGTGTCGTGGGTTTTTCCTGCAGAGGTGTTTCCTTAACGAAAAGGATCGTGACCAGGGTGACGATCAAAAGGGATATCCCAGTAATAAAAATTGCCAGGTCCAGTTTGCCCGCGCCAACAATCTTGGCGATTGTCAATCCGACCAGGATGAGAGGCAGTAATTCCATGATCGCCTTGACTGCCGATGCGCGCCCTCTCTGATCCTCCGGGACCAGGTCTGGGATCAATCCCTGCAATGGTCCGTGGGATATGTTGGAGGAGAATTGGATCAGGAGTATGGCGATCAACAGTGCCCAGTAATTCCAGGATACGGCTATGGCAGCCAGGAAGAGACAGTCCAATAATGCTCCCACCAGAATATAAGGCCTGCGTCGCCCGAATCGCGAGGTCGAACGGTCACTTAAAAGCCCGGCAGCCGGTTGGACCAGCATGGCGATGACCAGGCCTGCCGATCGCATCGCTCCCAAGGCTGTATTCTTCAGTGCCTCTGGTGCAAAAATTCCAACCATGTAGGGCATAAAGATCGAACCAAGGGCGGTATTACGGATATTCAATCCCAGCCAGAACAGGTTGATCGTCAGGTAGTCAAACCAGCGTAAGCGTTTCATCAGGTTGCTCCTTGGATAGGGATATTATTTTGAATCGAACACTATGTCCAATTTTATTAATCGCATCTACTCACCAATGATCTTCACCAACACGCGCTTGCGGCGGCGACCGTCGAACTCGCCATAAAAGATCTGCTCCCAGGGTCCGAAGTCCAATCTCCCCTCTGTCACGGCTACCACCACCTCACGCCCCAATACCTGTCTCTTGAGATGCGCGTCCGCGTTATCTTCGCCAGTTCGATTATGCCAGTACTTGTCAGTAGGCTCGTGTGAAGCCAGCCCTTCCAGCCATTCCATATAATCATGATGCAGGCCGGATTCATCATCATTAATAAATACGGAAGCAGTAATATGCATGGCATTCACCAGGCATAGACCTTCACGAATCCCACTTGACTTAAGGATGGCTTCCACATCCCGGGTGATATTAACAAATCCAGTCCGAGTGGGAATGTTGAACCAGAGTTCCTCTCGAAACGTTTTCATCAACTTCTCCTCAGATATTTTACTCTCCAATTTCGATACTGCCATCGATGAGTTTCAACTCACTTTGCCATGAAGCCTTTGGGTTCTGAATCAAGAACACCCCATGCTGGGGTGATCTCATTTCTGGACGCTGCTGGTTGATCCCCATCAATGAATGATCTCCTACCTACCATGGATGGGAATATTTCAAGTGAATTCATCCACCCGCTGATGGAAGTACAATTTTCACACTGGTACCTGCACCGGCCGCGCTCGTAATAGTTATCTTTCCATGCTGCGCTTCAACAAGCCCCTGAGCAATGGAAAGGCCCAAACCATTGCCGCGCATTTCCGTGTTTTGCCCGGGCACCTGGTAGAAGCGTTCAAAGATATGTTCCAAATGTTCCGCTGGAATACCAGATCCATTATCGACTACATGCAGGATAACATCTCGCCCCTGATTTTCAGACCCTATCCGTATGGTTCCCCCTGCCGATGTAAAGCGCAACGCATTATCGAGAAGTATAAGCAGCACTTGTCGGAGGCGGAATCGATCACAGCGAGCCGTGCCTTCGGTCGGATCCAGCGCGAGGGTCACTTGTTTTACGGAGGCGAGCACTTCCACATGGTGGGCAGTTTCCACGAGCAGGTCGGAGAGTGAAACAGGGTCTGCTGCCAGTACCAGTCGTTTCGCGTCAATTCGCGAAAGCAGCAGGAGGTCTTCTACTATCCGGTTCATGTGATCGGTTTCTTCGATGATATCCTGCAGCGATTTATCACGTTCGACGGATGAAGGATTTCGCAGGGCATAATCTGCATTTGCGCGGAGGATGGTCAAAGGAGTGCGCAGTTCGTGGCTGGCATTGGAAATGAATTGTTGCTGCTGATCCCAAGCGTGCTGGGTGGGTTTTATGGAACGACCAGCGATCACCCAGGAGGCAAGAGCAAGGACAAGGCTGGATGCGCTCCCCAGGATCAGTAGTCCTGTTAGATATTGCGAAAGCAGGCGATCCTGGTCTGTTAACAGGCGTCCAACCTGCAATACTCCTCCACTGCCTATTCGATAAGTCAGAAGGCGCAGCCGTGAACCATCGTCGAGTCGGATTGTACGCAGGTCTGATCCTGCCCTCAATGCCTGGGAAATTGCCTGAGGATCCTTCACGATCGGTGCCCCTGCATTCACGGTACTGCCTGCTGCAGGCACTACGAATACTGGTGCCAGTAAACCATCATACCGATCATTTTCGTCGCCTCCAGCAAAGATCTGGTTTGTTCCTGGAAGGGATGAGTTCTGGCTGCCCTCGGACTCCTCTTCGGATGTCGAACCACTACCGCCAGAAGGTGTGAAGGTGGCAGCCAGGTGATCGTTCTTCTGAGACCAGGACTGTTCTGCAACTTCCAGTTCACTTGGCAGTATGATTCCAAGTGTCTGGAATTCGATCGCCATCTTGTAAAGCAGGGCATGATCGGTGGACTGTTGGAAGTAGACCGTCAACAAGCCATAGGTCCCTGCTCCAAGTACGGTAACCAATCCGAGGCTTGCCAGAAGATAAACCAGGGTAAGTCGAAACCGCAATCTCTTAAGCATTTTTCACATCCAGGAAATAACCGAATCCGCGCTTGGTCTGGATGGGATCTTTCATATCCGTAATGCGCAACTTGGCTCTTAGATAGGAGATATATACATCAACCATCGATGGTTGCACTTCAGCCGCATAGGACCAGACGTAATCCAGTAGAAACTGGCGGGAAAGAGTCTGATTGGGGTGGCGCATCAGGCATTCGAGCAGGTTCCACTCGGTCCTGGTCAAATCAAGGATGCGGCTTCCCCTCCTGGCGGTGTGACTGTGAAGGTCCAAGACAAGGTTTCCGATCCTCAATTCAAAGGGGTTGGATGATTCGCCCTTAAGGCGGCGCCCAAGCGCATACAGACGGGCTATCAATTCATCGAATGAAAAAGGTTTGGTCAAATAATCATCCGCGCCGCTGTACAATCCTGCGACTCGATCCTCCACCTGTGAACGCGCCGTGAGCATGAGCAACCCCATTGGCAGGTGCGCTGACCTAATCGCCTGGCAGACTGCAGGTCCATCGCGACCCGGCAGCATCCAATCTACGATGGCTGCATCATAAGCTTTACACATGGCAATTTCTACCCCTTCATCCCCGGAGGTAGCCACATCCACCTGGAAACCTTCAGCGGTTAAAACTTTGCTGATCAGTACAGTCAGTCGTTTGTCATCTTCTATCAAAAGAATTTTCATTCCAATTACCGAATGATGAAATCCGGGAAAATATTAGATTTTCCAATGAATCGCATTATCCATAATCCTTTACGTAGTGTAGCAGGTTTTCATTGGAATTTGATTGGAAAACTCGTAATGAATTCCAAGATATTTCCAAACCATGCAGGGTATCCTAAGAATATTACATTTCTATTGGAGGCAATTCCATGAAAAAGAGTTCGCTTTTTATCTCATTCATCTTGACATCATTCATTCTGTCCGTACTGGCAGGAGTGGTCTCTGCCGCGCATTACTTCACAGTTAATGTGCAAGCCGCAAGTGCTCAATCATCGCCTACCGTCCAGGAGACCAGTGCTGTTCCAAACAACCTTCCCTCTGAGCAGTTGGCTCAGATCGCTGCCCGATTCCTCGGGCGTACCGACCTATACTCTGTGGAAGTTGCTCCCTTCAACGGTATAAGTGCTTATAAGGTCACCTTTAGTTCTGGTGACCAGGTCTACATAGATCCGCAGGGGAATGTGTTGTCCGTAATGGCAGCGCCATCCAATAATCCCGGGTGGGGATTCCCTTCTTCCTCCCCGTCTGCCTCTTCCTTCGGCGATGATGACGGCGGGGATTAGGAGAGAACAATGAACAACAAAACAAACCGGTGGTTGGATGTCCAGGTGGTCATCGTAGCGCTTGCTCTGACATTTACCCTCGCCCTGTGGAATATCTTTTCAGGAACAAGCCAGTCTTCGGGCACAAGTTCAGCTTCCCAACCGCAGCAACAGAAATCCACCTCTGCTGCCAACCCGGGGACAGCCCGGATCTTCCTCGGTGGTGCTGCCCCCCAGCCAAAATCGTTCGCTGCTCCTGCACCAGTAACCGTGACTGGCTCCTCGCGACCATGAAACAAATAGAATTCCATGCCATGGGCAGCCGCATTCTGGCCATAATTGATTCGGAAGCCCCGCAAGCAGAGCGAACCTTGAAAAGCCTGCCAACCTGGTTCGAAGAATGGGAACAGGTATTGAGCAGATTCCGCTTCGATAGCGAATTGAGTCGCATGAATAAAGCAGCAGGTCTCCCAGCAAGGGTCAGCGATGTCTTTTGGGAAGTATTCCAGGTTGGATGCGAGGCTGAGGAATTCACAGGCGGACTGGTCAGACCAACCGTGATGGATGCGCTTCTCCAGGCAGGGTATGATCGGTCTTTTGACCAAATGCCTGAATATCAAGCAGTCACACCGGTTTCCAATCTAACTTTACCGGCAGCGCTATCAGTCATAACAGCAAACAAAACAGACCACACCATCCTCCTGCCCGAACATGTCCATCTTGATTTTGGGGGGATTGCCAAGGGTTGGGCAGCTCATCAGACCACTATTCGCTTGATGGAATATGGGAGTGTACTCGTGGACGCAGGTGGCGATATTTCCATCAGCGATCTTCCTCGCAATCATGAGCCCTGGGCGGTTGGCATCCGTGATCCTTTCCAGCCAGATGCGCATTTTGAGACACTGCGCATCGAGCGAGGTGGAGTGGCTACCTCAGGGACGGACTACCGCAGGTGGCAGCAAGGCGATTCCATGAATCACCACCTGATAGATCCTGGAACTGGCCTGCCTTCCAGGAGCGATGTTTTGGCAGCAACTGTTGTTGCCCCTGATATTCTGCAGGCAGAAGCTGCGGCCAAGGCAGTGGTAATTTCAGGCAGCCAGGTTGGGCTGGGATGGCTGGAAGAACATCCCTCCCTGGCTGGGGTGCTTGTTCTGCAATCGGGAGAAATACTCTACAGTCAACGCATGGACGATTACCTTTGGAGATAGAAATGACCGAAAATAATTCCACCAGTAATGACCCTGGTTCTTTTCTCACAATCAACTCAGTGATAATTTCGTTCATTGCCATGACGCTGGGTGTCACAGCAGCAGTGCTGGTGCTACCTCATTGGTTACCTGGCCTGGCTGCATCCCTTGCAGGTGACTCACCAAAGGCATTCTGGTATATTTCGCGGGCTTCTGCGTTTGTGGCTATGGGTTTCTTATGGGCTTCGATGATGCTGGGTGTGGGTATATCAAACAAGATGGCCAGGCTTTGGCCGGGCGCGCCTGCTGCCTTCGCACTGCATGAATACCTTAGTCTGCTCGGTCTGGGCTTTGCAGCATTCCATGGCTTAATCCTGCTCGGTGATCATTACATCAATTTCAACCTGCTCCAGATCCTGATTCCCTTCACCACCCTGAACTACCATCCGTTCTGGGTTGGTTTGGGTCAAATATGTTTCTATATCTGGATTCTCCTGGTGCTCAGTTTTTATGTTCGCAACCATATTGGACAGAAACTATGGCGTCTTCTTCATTTCACAGGTTTTGTGGCATATGCAGCAGCGATTGTGCACGGGATCTCCAGCGGCACCGATAGCAGCCTTGGCTGGGTTCAGGGTTTCTACTGGATTACCGGTGGCAGTTTCTTATTCCTGCTGACATATCGAATAGTCAACAGTCTGGTTGGAAAGGTGGAGAAAATCCTTTCCAGCCCTGCCCATCAATAATCTGCAGTTTCTTTATCCGGGTTCTTCTCGATGCACCCCCTATATATATTGATGTTATCCGGCTGAATTCAGCCAGACCTCATCCATTTCTTAAATACAATCTCTGGATACCACAGGCTCACAGCCAATACCAAACCTAGTAGATATGGAATACTATACTTAAGTAAAGGATGAAAATTGCTCCCGATAAGTAACCAGGATGCGATAAGAGGGAAATATCTGGTAATACCCTGATTCAGGTATTTTTCACTTTTAATAATCGCGATCACAGAAAAGAGAGGGATGAGCAGCAGTACCAGGTCATGGTAATGCAAGTGCGGCGCAGCCAAAATTGCCACCAGGATCGCTGCTCCGGCATGTTTGGCCTTGATCTGTTCAGAACGAGCCCAAAGGACACTCAGAAATACAATCCCTATGAAATAAGTTACCCAGCTAATCACCCGGGTGGGTTCAGGAGCAAGCGTGGGAACCAGGCGGCGCAACAGGCCAAGAAAGTTGACCATGGCGATTTCATTGGTCTTATACCCTTCCCCGCTGGCGCTGATTGTTAAAATATGCAGAAAATTTACCGTGCCTCGTAATCCAACTACTAAGAAACTGAACAAGGCTAATCCAGAAGCACCAGCCAGGAACCACCACCAGACTCTTCTACCCCTGAACAAGAAAGGAATGGCCAATAGCAGCGCGATGTGAGGCCGGATAACTGTAAGTGCCAGGCCCAGCCCGGCAAGGCGGTCATTTCCTTTAACCAGACCATAGTACCAGACAGCCGCTCCCAACAAGAGAAGAGCGGAATCCTGTCCATTGAGGATACTGACGAATATCGGGAAAAAAAGCAAGCTACTGGCGATCAGCACTCCGCGATCATCTCCAGGAGGAATCGCTCGGTATAGGAAATAAACAGCAATGGAAAATATTGCTAAAAGAATTATTGCCCAGGCGTAGAAAGCGCTTACATAAGGCAAGTAGGCGATCAAGGCAAGAGGTGGAATGATGAAGGGGGGGTGAACGAATGGAGCTAGCTCCTCAATTGCGATTGTAAAACCCAACACATTTTCTTCCGCCGCTTGTTGAACCTGTGGAAGGTAGGCTTCGTAAACCCTCCCGGTCAACGCGATGCGGCCGGCAGAATAAAATGCAATGAAATCCGTTCCAGTTCGCTCGGCTGCGCTGGTGATCATTCTCACCCAGAGAGCGGAATAAATGATAGCCTGGGAAAGGAGTCCCGCAATCAGGAATATTCGACCAAGGTTAATGCGTTTCATACCACCAGGTCAGGACAGGCAAAATGATCATTAACAAGTAAGGAACTGTGAATCGCAACGGGTCCCATAATTCGCTGAGCAATAGGATCACCGACACGGTCAATGGAAGACCGGCAGCGATCCAAGTCGTCCACCGACCAGTTCTCATACCTGCCAGCCCCAATCCAATAATCGGGATCACCAGCAGGGAAAGATCATGATAGTGCAGGTGCGGAGCTGTTACGAGACTGACTGATAGAAGGAGAGTAATATGCCAGAGGTGAATGGTCTTTGATTTTAACCAAAGAACGCACATTCCGAGGATGGCTGAAGCATACAGAACCCATCCGATTGTATGAACGATCCCAAGGCTTGATTGAGGCCATACGCGCAGGATCATGCCGGTGATATTGAACATTTCTTTTTCAGCCAGCCCATAGCCTTCCCCGCCAGCAGATAGGGTTATAAGGTGAAAATAATCCAGCACTCCTGTACGGCCAACCAGGAGGATACTGAATAATCCGAGTATTGCCGCACCAACCGCAAACCAATGAATGATTCTGCCTTTCTTAAATATGAAGGGCACTGCCAGCACAATAGCGATCTGCGGGCGGATGAGCGTTAGCGCAAGACCCAGACCAGCCAGACGATCCTTCCCGGTTCTAAGACCTGCAAACCAGAGCAATCCACCTGACAGCAGGAGGGCAGAATCCTGTCCCTTCAGTACGCTCATGAACAATGGCTCGAATAACAAGATCCCCAACATCGAGACCAGTGCAAGTTGGGGCTTCCATCCATTCTTCAAAAGGTACTTGTAGATTGGCGGCAAGCCTGCTGCAACAATCAAGAAAAGCAGGAATACATAACAAAAATATGCACTACGGTAATTTAGACCGGCTATAAGACTTAAAAATGGAAAGAGGAAAGGTGGATGGTTTGCAGTGAGGGTTTGTTGTGATCCCACCGGTACACCCGTCGTGTGCGCCTGCGCAATCCCCTGCAATTCCAGGTCATATACATGATTAATTCCATAGTCACGAGCCACGCGCCCGGCAGAATAAAAAGCCAGAAAATCCGCACCTTCAAGTTTTCCTGGCACGCGGACATAAGCAGCCATCAATACCGCGTACCAGGAGATCAGGATGGCAACTGCAGACACAAGCAGAAGCAGTCTCGGGCGGATTCGTGTCATTCCGAAGGCGGGATGGTTTCTTTTTCCACCAGGATTGTTGCTTCAGAAACCAGGGCTGCTATCGCTCCCACTGCTGCAAGGGTAGGCACAAGTACAAGTCCGACGACACCGAGTGTCAAGGGAAACTCGATCAGCACTTTTCCATCCTTATCCTTGATGATGATCCGGCGGATATTCCCTTCGTGAACAAGTTGCTTGATCTTGGCAAGTAATTGCTCACCATTAACCTTGAATTCTTCCGTTCGAAAATTGGTCATGGGGCCTCTCTTTATCTCGTTTTTGTATATAGTGACCTTATTATCACATATTTTTTATCGACTAGGTCATACAGGAATCGTATTGGTATCCCGTCTCTCCATTTCATCATCGGTGTTAATAGAATATACTGTTGCAAGTTCAGATACTTTCAAATTGGAGCTCATAATGCTGACCATCGAAAAGATTAATACTGAAAACAAATCCCAGGCGAAACGATTCGTCGAGTTCTACTACGACCTATATAAGGATTGCCTTCAATGGGTGCCTCCACTGTTCATGGACGCCTACCTTCCTCTGAACCGTAAAAAACATCCGTTTTTTGAATTTTCCGAGGCGGATTTCTTCCTGGCCGACCGGGATGGAAGAACGGTTGGACGAATCTGTGTTGGAGAAAATAAACCCTATAACAAGTATCACCATACGAAGAAAGCGCAATTTTATTTCTTTGACTGCGTGGATGATCTTGAGGTTGCCAGGGCGCTCTTTGACGCTGCCGTCCAATGGGCAAAGGATCGCGGCCTCAATATTCTCATTGGTCCAAAAGGGCTCTCACCTTTCGACGGATATGGCATCCAAATTGAGGGTTTTGAAGTCCGTCAGATGATGACCATGATGAACTATAACTATTCGTATTATCAAAAACTGGTTGAATCACTTGGATTTGAAAAAGAGGTGGATTTTGTTTCCTGCTATCTCCCGGCGGATGCATTTAAAATCCCGGAAAGGGTGGAGAAAATTGCCATTTGGGCGATGAAGCGAGGCAACCTGTGGGTCAAGCATTTCAAAAGCAAGAAAGAACTGGTCAGCTGGGCACAACGTATCGGGGAGACCTATAATCGCACTTTTATTAATAACTGGGAATACTATCCCTTCTCGCAGGGGGATATCGATTATGCAGTTCAGAATGTGTTCATGGTGGCGGACCACCGGTTGATCAAATTGATCATGCATGAGGAGGAAATCGTCGGCTTCCTTTTCGCATTTCCCGATGTCTCTGCCGCCATACAACGAGCCAAAGGTCGATTATTCCCATTTGGCATTGTGGATATCCTGCTGGAAATGAAACGCACCAAGACCGTTTCCGGAAATGGGATGGGTGTGCTGCCGGAATTTCAGGGAACAGGCGGCAATGCATTACTTTATTATGAAATGGGGAAAACCATGCTGGATTTCAAACAATTCGAATTCGTGGAAATGACGCAGGTGGCTGAAACTACAAAACAAATGAGGGCTGATTTGAAGAACCTTAATGGAGTGGAATACAAGAACCATCGCGTTTTTCGGAAGACGATTGCATGAGACACCCACTTTCATTCGTTTCACCTCCCAACCGGCGATCAGTTTTCCTTGCTTTGCTCGCTTGGACAATCCTGCTGACAATCCTTTCCCAGCTGATTAATTCCCCGCTTCGCACGAGCGCTGCTCCGACCGGTATCGTTTCCTTCGAACTGGCACGGTCTCCTGCGACCGCAAATCTCATCCTCTCCTCCTGGGACAAGGGCGATCAATTATTCGCCGCTTTCGGTCTGGGCCTGGATTATCTTTACATGGTTTCTTATGCGTTTACGATTTCGTTGGCATGCCTCCTGTCTGCAGACCGGATGAAAGGATGGCTTGCTGGTTTTGGCATCTGGCTCAGCTGGGGGGTGATTTTGGCTGCCATCTTGGATGCAATTGAAAACGTCGGTTTGATGTATTCTCTGGTTGGGCACGCGGGGGGATTTTGGCCCGAGGTCTCGTTCTGGTGCGCGACCTTTAAATTTGCCTTCATCATCCTGGGAATATTGTATGCATTGGTGTGTTGGATTCTACCGACGAAGAAATAATGCTGGCGTACGCTTGTCTCCACGTAGAAAACGATCAATCCTCCTTTCTTCTGCTCCCGTCCTGGTGGACGGGAGCAGTGATTCCCCGTTTCCTTGTTTTCATACTCATAATCGGGTTATCGGGTATGATTAATAAACAGAAACCGAATCGAATACCAATAAATATCTACCTATGCGAAATACTTTTCAATCTACAATGATCGTTACACGATATGAATTTCACATTTCCCGTCAAGCCAGGGAAAAATATCAGTTTGATAAGCAATTATTTGGTTTAAATGGGAATGTTGTATTTGCAGATCTTTCCGCTGCACGGCGATTTGCTGAGAATATGTCCATTGTTCGAGGGCAGACGGTCCCGGCGAGCGATATCTACGCCATGGGGTTGATCGATGAAATCATGCATCTTCTCATTCGTCATCAAGAACTGCAAACTCCAGGAGTGATGAATCGCGCCCTGGAAGTGGTCGGGCCGGATGCAGATACGAGCCTGCGGACATTTATCGAGTTCTTCCCTCCCCGGGAAGTCTACCTCAAGGAATTGAATGCCCGGAATTACCTTGATGGTGGATTAGAAGGCGGATCAAACCGGGTTGTCACCCTGGAGGAGATGCTTCTTCTCCATTTGACTAACCTGAACCCGGCAGTTCAAAATTATTTGGATCTGTTCGAAGAGGAGCCTTTAATTCGATCCTCGCATTATGAAAGAACAATTCGTCTGCTCATGCAATTCATTGGTCAACAGCCTGGATTTCAGGTTGCAGGTTCGAAGGACAAACAAAATCTGTCTTTACTCGAAATATTACAGGCTCCTTCCATTGCGGCACCCCATTCTCTTTCAGCCCAATTGGAATACCTGCTCAACACATGGGGTGACGTCCTCGGCGAGGGATTCGTACAGAAGATCCTTCGAGGCCTGGATTACATCCGTGAGGATGTGATCCGAGGAAATTTCACCGGAGGCTTTGCAGGATTCAACCCCTCTTTGAGATTTTCTCACCAGGATCTTACCGAATATGAACGCTATAGCCCCGACAAGGATTGGATGCCGCGCCTTGTCTTGATCGCCAAGAATTCCTTTGTCTGGCTGGACCAGCTTTCAAAAAAATACCAGCGTCCCATCCTCCGCCTGAACGAGGTTCCAGACGATGAATTATTCCAACTTCAAGAACGCGGAATAAATGGCTTATGGTTGATCGGCTTATGGGAGCGCAGCATTGCCTCCAGGCGGATCAAACAGATGATGGGGCAGGAAGATGCAGTGGCTTCCGCGTATTCCTTGATGGATTACGAGATTGCAGCCGACCTGGGTGGCTGGGAGGCTCTTCAGAATCTTCGCTTGCGAGCATGGCAACATGGAATCCGTCTTTCCGCTGATATGGTTCCAAACCATGTTGGCATTGACTCCCGCTGGGTGGTGGAGCATCCCGATTGGTTCATATCACTTCCTTCTTCGCCTTACCCCGCATATTCCTTTAATAGTATAGACCTGTCGAACGACAACCGCGTCACGATTCAGATAGAAGACCATTATTTTGATAAAACCGATGCGGCAGTGGTTTTCAAAAGGATCGACCGCCAGACGGGTGATACGCGCTTTATCTACCATGGTAATGATGGTACATCCATGCCCTGGAACGATACAGCCCAGCTGGACTACACAAAACCGGAAGTGCGAGAAGCAGTAATCCAGACGATCCTTCATGTTGCCCGTAATTTTCCCATCATCCGATTCGATGCAGCCATGACGCTCGCCCGTAAACATATCCAGCGATTATGGTTTCCTGAACCTGGTCACGGAGGCGCGATCCCCACTCGCTCCGAAAATGGATTGACCCTGCAACAGTTCGCCGCAGCTCTCCCAAACGAATTCTGGCGCGAGGTGGTGGATCGGATCAACACAGAAGTACCAGACACGTTACTTCTTGCTGAAGCCTTTTGGATGATGGAAGGCTATTTTGTACGCACGCTCGGAATGCACCGGGTTTACAACTCGGCTTTTATGCACATGTTGCGTGACGAGGATAATGCCAAGTACCGTCAGTTGATCAAGAATACTCTGGAATTTGATCTTGAGATTTTACAGCGGTATGTAAATTTCATGAACAATCCTGACGAGAGGACCGCTGCAGAACAGTTTGGTACTACCGAGAAATATTTCGGTGTATTGACAATGATGGTGACCCTCCCCGGGCTGCCCATGATAGGTCACGGACAGATCGAAGGTTACCGGGAGAAATATGGGATGGAATATCGTCGAGCCAAGTGGGATGAATCCATCGACGAGGGTCTGGTGCGTGGTCACGAGTGGCGCATCTTCCCGTTGCTTCACAGGCGATCGCTCTTTTCAAGCGCAGAAAATTTTCGTTTATATGACTTCTATTCATCGGATGGCGTAACCATCAACAATGCCGGAAAAGTCAACGAGGATGTATTTGCCTATTCCAACCAGTTAGGGAATGACCGCAGTCTGGTGATATATCATAATAAGCATGCAGAAACACGCGGCTGGATTAGACTTTCAGCCGCATTTATGGACAAGGGCAGTGGAAAATTAATCCAACAGTCAATATCCGGTTCTCTTTCTTTGCCTGAAGAGGGCTTTGTCATTATGAAGGATCATGTTACCGGGCAGGAATACATCCGCTCCTGCCAGGAGGTAAGTGAAAAAGGGATCTACCTGGATCTGGGAAGTTATCAATGTCATGTATTCCTGGATTGGCGCTTTGTAAGTGGGGATATATGGGGGGAAATCAATCGCAACCTCCACGGTGCTGGCACCCCCTCCATACAGGAAAAATTTGACCAACTGGTCGCGCTCAAGGATGATGCCAAAATAGAACCTTCGAGGAAATTGACAGGAAGAAAGAAGTCTTCTCATAACAAAGCAGCGAAAAAACCGACCGGCAAGAGTAGCGGAAAAACGAAGTCAAGGATGATCAGAAAAACCGGTCCGGAAAAGAAGATACAATCTTGATTCAAATTAACTTTTACCTTTCCTCTTTGGAAGGAGGTCAAAATGGGTAAATATTCCAGACGTAACTTTCTCAAAGTAGCTGCTGCCGGGATGGGGGCTGTGACGCTTGGGTCCGTCCTGGATGCTTGCGGACAGGCATTTCCCACAACCATATCTCCCACCGACACAACTACATCCTCGATCGAACAACCTGAAACTTTGTCTCCGTTTCCACCTGAAACCCTCGGACCTTCAACTGAAACCCCTGCTCCAACGAACACTCCCCTTCCTCCGCCAGACCTGGTTGTGACCAGCGGTGGCGAACCGGAATCGCTGGTTCGACAGGCGATTATGGCATTGGGAGGCATGGAGAAATTTGTACCGGTTGGATCGAATGTGATTGTCAAGCCGAATATTTGCGTGGCATATCATACGTATGAATATGCTGCTACAACGAATCCCTGGGTGGTGGGCACCTTGGTAAGAATGTGTTTTGAGGCAGGTGCGGCGAGTGTCAAAGTTATGGATTCACCTTTTGGGGGAACCCAGCAGAAAGCATACGAAATTAGCGGCATCAAGGAACAGGTAGAGGCTGCAGGAGGGGAGATGGCGACCATGAGCCCCTACAAGTATGTTCGCAGTCAGATTCCATCTGCGAAGATATTAAAATCCACCGATGTATATGAAGATATTCTTAATGCAGATGTTTTGATCAACGTTCCAATCGCCAAACAACATGGCTCTTCATGGCTTTCATTGGGGATGAAGAATCTGATGGGTGTGATCCAAAACCGGGATGCATTGCACTTCAGCCTGAGTCAATGCATTGCAGACCTGAATGCCCTCATCAAACCGCAATTGACAGTAGTGGATGCAGTGCGAATCTTAACAGCCAATGGTCCCACCGGAGGAAACCTTGCAGATGTTCGTAAGATGGATACCGTTATCGCCAGTCAAGACATCGTTGCGGCAGATTCCTTTGCCACCTCTTTGTTTGGATTGAAACCTGAAAACCTGGCATACATTGTTATCGGTACATCCATGGGATTGGGAAGAAGCGACCTGCAAAACCTGAACATTCGCTCCATTCAGCTCGATGCCTGATTTCACCTCGTCAAAATGCAGAATCTAATTCCCGTGAAGAATATCCACCGGAAAAAACTCAAGCGCGGTCAGGTGTCTGGTCGCTGGATTACCTTCCGAAAATCTGTCCAATATACAGCCCTATTCCTCTTTATAGCCTTGTTCATTTGGTCAAGGCAGGACGGCGGACCAGCAAACCTTATCAACATCCCGATGAGATTGGATCCGCTCCTGATCCTTGCGCATCTGGCTGCCAGCCGGATCTTATTGGTCGGATCAGTCCTGGCACTGATCACCATTCTATTGACCGTGGTTTTTGGTCGTGCCTGGTGCGGATGGTTGTGTCCATTGGGTACCATTCTCGACCTATTCCCTTTCAATCGCCAGAATAACAAACGCCCTGTCATATCTGATGGCTTACGAAGGATAAAATTCGACTTCGTGATCGTCATCTTCGTGGCAGCGTTACTAGGAAACCTGACCCTATTATTCTTTGATCCATTAACCCTACTGCAAAGGACTCTCACAGTCAGCATCTGGCCTGCATTGGACCGGATCGTGACTACTCTGGAATTTGCCCTGGCCAGACTACCGGCTTTTTCCAGGCTTCTCGGAACACTGGACAATTGGATCCGCCCGGCAATCTTACCGGTTCAGCCAGTGTACTACCGGGATAGTTTATTGTTTGCGGTGATTTTCCTGGGGGTGATTCTGGCTAATTTGCTTGCTGCCAGGTTCTGGTGCCGGTATATCTGCCCGCTGGGCGGGGCATTGGGCTGGTTGAGCAAGGTAACCATCTTCCGGCGCCGGGTCGGGAACGAATGTAAGGGATGTACCCTTTGCACCGATATCTGCCCCACTGGAACCATCGACCCACTCAGGAATTATGCCAGCGATCCATCCGAATGCACCATGTGCCTGGATTGCCTGGAAGTATGTCCGCGGGGTCAGACCAGGTTCGTACCGGTATTCTCGCCGGAAAAATGGGCGGGCTACAATCCAGATGCGAAGGAGGCATTACTGGCTCTAGGCGTGACTGTAGCTGCGATCGCATTATTAAAAAGCGGACAAGCGGCCAAGCGGCAATCGTTATTCTTAATTCGACCTCCCGGCGTGCGTGAAATTAATTCTGACCTAGTGGCATTCACGAAATGCACCCGCTGCAATGAATGTGTTCGCGTTTGCCCAACAGGGGGTCTGCAACCTGCATTCCTGGAGGTGGGTGCGGCAGGATTGGGTTCACCCCTCCTCGTTCCGAGGCTTGGCTATTGTGATTATTCCTGCAATGCCTGTGGGCAGGTCTGCCCCGTACAGGCGATTCCACCACTTGATCTGGAGACAAAACGCAGTCAGGTAATCGGGTTGGCTTACATCGACGAAAACAGGTGCATTCCCTGGTCGGATCACAAGCCCTGTTTCGTTTGCGAGGAGATGTGTCCAGTATCGGAAAAAGCCATCCTGTTGGAAGAAACCAGCGTGATGGATTCAAATGGTGAAAATGTTCTAATAAGACTTCCCCATGTGCGACGGGAACTCTGCATTGGCTGCGGTATTTGTGAATACAAATGCCCGGTCAGCGGAGATGCTGCCATACGGGTGTATATCCCGCAGGAAAGTGTCGCATTCTGATCTTGAATTGGAATACGAATTACCTAATATCCGTTCTTAATGGAGTTCGGATTCATCCAGCTACAATAATTTGTCCAGACCTAAGTTATAATCGCTCCTATTTGAAAAGGAAGTATGACAAACCAGGAAGCTCGAAAAGATAAACGCTCCGCTGCACTCAGTTCCGTCGTTGCCGCAATTGGCTTGACTGGATTTAAGCTCGTTGTTGGTCTGCTGACCAACTCACTTGGAATCCTGGCAGAAGCCGCACATTCCGGTCTGGACCTGGTCGCTGCGGCCATGACTTACTTCGCTGTGAGAGTCTCAGACAAGCCAGCTGACCAGGAACACCCATTTGGTCATGGTAAGATCGAAAACCTGTCAGCACTCTTCGAAACCCTGCTGCTGCTCGCAACTTCCGGATGGATCATTTACGAAGCCATCCAACGCTTGTTCTTTGTGACAGTAAGGGTTGAGACTTCCATCTGGTCATTTATTGTCATGGGTACATCAATATTCATTGATTACACTCGTTCACGCATTTTATACAAGGCAGCCAGAAAATATAACAGCCAGGCACTTGAGGCAGATGCCCTGCATTTTAGTACCGACATCTGGTCCTCCGCGGTGGTGATTGTTGGTCTAATTGCCCTGACCATCGCACGGTATATCCCCGGTTTGGATTGGATGCACAAAGCGGATGCAATTGCTGCTTTAATCGTTGCGATCATTGTCATTTACATCAGCGGGGAACTGGGGTGGAGGACCATCGCCGCGCTTCTGGATACCGCTCCAAAAGGTCTCGCAGGTAAAGTTGAGAGAATTGCCGCTTCCGTGAACGGAGTGGTGGATGCACACGCCATTCGCATTCGTCCATCAGGCGCACATACCTTTATAGATTTACACATCACCATGGATGGAAAATGCACCCTGAACGAGGCGCATTATGCTACTGAGGAGATTGAGAAAGCCATTCACTCCATTATCTCGCCTGCAGATGTTACTGTCCACGTGGAGCCGGTTTTGGTAAATTCTCCACTAAAGAAAAAAACCAGGAAGAAGTAGCCAAGACAATGCCCATTCAAAAAGATCCGGAAGGGATTGAAATCATCAAATTAAATAATATTGCGGATTTTTCCGGTCGCCATGTTTTGGAAATCGGCTGTGGTGACGGGCGACTGACTTCAAGATATGCTCCCCTCGCAGCTCGCGTCACTGCCATTGATCCGGATGCTGCCGCGTTGCTGGCGGCAAGTTCCAACCTTCCAGCGAATCTCAAACGGATGGCATCGTTTATTCGCGCCAGCGCAATTGACCTTCCCTTCCCTGTCCAAAAATTCGACCTTGCTCTCTTTTCCTGGTCCCTCTGATGAATTCAGCATACGGGCATGGTTCATGCCCTTGAAGAAATCCACAGGGTGCTGACTCCCTCAGGTGCTCTCCTGGATTTGCGACCCCTGGCAGACTGTTGGCCGGTTGAGATCGTGGAGCGAGATCACATTTTTGAAACCGGCCGCCTGACTGATCTCCCCCTCGGTTTAAGCGATGACCAGGCTGCCAATCTTTCGGTTGAAACTGCTTCACGAACGGGCTTGTACAGCCGCGAGAAGGAATTTATTTTTTCCCTGAATATTTATTGGGATGATCCCGATGAAATGATCGTGTATGTTTCAGAAAAATGGGCGGATTATTTATTTATGGATGATGAAATCCAAAAAAAGACACAGGATGCCTGGGAAAGATCCGGAATTGATAGAAAAGTCCGTATTAAATTGAAAATGCTGTTAACCCGCTGGAATAAACAAGCCTGATTTTCTCAAGGCAAATTAACTCTGCAATTCTTCCCATTCGTTAAGCAATTGGTCCATTTCCACCTGCAGAGCCGCATATTGGTTTCCCCATTTGCGCACGAGGGCTGTATCCTTGGGTGGGTTTTCCAATTTTCGTCCAATTTCTGCCATCTGAGTCTCGAGTAACGCGATCTTATTCTCAATTTCCTGGAGACGGGCAACCCTGCGGCGTTTTTCCCTCGCCTCGGGATCCGCGGATCTGCGAGTTGGCTTTTGCTTATTTCCATGGTCTTCCTCTTGTATCCGCAGCGCAGCCAGTCGTTCCCGCTCCTCCCGCCTAAGACTGTAAGTGCCCTCAAAAACAGACAACTGCATCTCATTGGTTTCGATTTCCCATATTTGAGTACCGAGGGCGTCGATGAGATAACGGTCGTGGGTGACCAACAGGATTGTTCCGCCATAGTCATCCAGCACCGCTTCAAGGACTTCCTGGGAGGGGATATCCAGATGGTTGGTAGGCTCATCCAATAACAGCAGGTTGGTATCCTGCAAAGCCAGCTTTGCCAGGGCAAGCCTGCCGCGCTCTCCTCCGGAGAGTACGGATACCTTTTTGAAAGCATCGTCACCTGAAAATAAATATTTTCCCAGGAAGTCGCGGATCTGTCCTTCCAACCAGCCTGGCATGACCAGTTCGATTTCTTCGACAAGGGTATGCTCGGGATCCAACCCTTCGTGCGCCTGGGCAAAGTAACCGATTCTTAGTGATGCCCCCAGTATCACCTCGCCTCCCAATGGATCCAATTGTCCCAGAATCGTTTTCAAGAAGGTGGTTTTCCCAGAACCGTTGGGACCGATCAGGGCTGCGCATTCTCCGCGCCGCAGGAGGATATCGGGAGCAGTGAATAGCGACCTCCCTGGAAACCCGATACTTAGGTTTGAAGACCGGAGAACAAGTTCGCCTGACCGGGCAGCTGATCGCAGGTTCAAATGCAGCCGGGGCAGTGTCCGAATTGGGGTGCGTAATGCGCGCACCCGCCGTTCCGCTTCATCAGGTCCAAAAGGTGAAGTTGCGATGGTTACATTTTCCGATGTTTCGACCCATTTTTGATTTAGAACCGCTTCCAACCCTACTTGCTCGATCGCCTGGACGATGCGGCTAAGGCGGCGTAACTTGCCTTTGGCCTGGCTCACATTTTGACCCGAAATGTTCTTTTTTATATACTCGACATCCTTTAATAATTTTTCTTTTTCTGCTTCAAACCTTTCCTGTCTGTGTTCCCAGCGTTCCTCACGGGTATGAAGGTAGGCAGAATAATTTCCGGAATAATGTTCAACGGTCCCAAATGCCATTTCCAGAATCCCATTGACCACCTGGTCAAGAAAATAACGATCATGGGATACAATGACCACCGCACCATTCCATTTCGATAAATAACCTTCCAGCCATTCAACTGCGGCAATATCCAGGTGGTTGGTGGGTTCATCCAGCAAAAGCAGATCGGGTTCAGAAAGCAGCAGACGTGCCAGGAATGCACGTGTACGCTGCCCGCCGGATAGGTGAGTGAGGGGCATGTGAAAATCATTGGAAGAAAAACCTAAACCGGTAAGAACTTGCTTGATATGCGCATGGAAATTGTATCCACCCCGTCGTTCGAATTCATGTTGTAGTGGTCCGTAGCGGGTCAGTGCCTGGTCGCGGGTTTCGGCAGCTGACATTTCTGCTTCAAGTTTTTCCAGTTCCCTTTGCCTGGCGATCAGGTCTGTAAAAACAAGAATACATGCATCCCAAACGGATCCCTCCATTTCAAATTCAGCTTCCTGTGGCAGGTACCCGGTCCGAATCGACTTGGTGCGTGAAATCCTGCCGCCGCTGGGATCGTCCAATCCAACCAGCATTCGCAAGAGAGTGGTCTTCCCACAACCATTGGCTCCAACCAGAGCGAGCCGCGATCCCCTGGGGATGTCAAACGAAACGCCTGAGAACAGGTCAATAGGACCGAAGGATTTGGAGAGGTCTTTGGCAGCGATGAGCGACATTTGTCAACCACAGTGGATTCTTGAACCAAGAGAAACCTGCGGAATTATACCTTACACGATTTCTAAAATATTACGGACGGGGTTTTACCCCGTCCGTGTGTGGCTGTCATTCATGGCTATTTGATTCTGGTATGTGGACTGGTTTCTCTTTGCCCAGTTCGATCGTCCGCTGGTACGCTGCCCAGATCGCCCGAGAAATCGCAGTTCGAAAACCTGCTTTCTCAAGGTAATATAACGCCTCAGCGGAGGTTCCTCCCGGTGAAGTGACCTGGTTACGTAATGCGGCTACATGGATACCCGTCTGTTCGTTAATGGATTGGAAATAATCCACCGAGCCTTTGAGTGTTTCCACGACCAGTTGTTCTGAGACACTCCTAGAAAATCCCATGTGGACACCTGCATCGATCATGGCTTCCATGAACATGAACACATACGCCGGCCCAGTACCGGAAAGGGCAGTTGCCATATCGAGATAGTTTTCGTCATCCACCTGAATTTCCCCTCCGAGTGCGGCCAGGATGGAGCGCGCAGTCTCCTTTTGCTCTTCATCCGCAGAAGGGGAAGCCATCCAAACCGTGATACCCTTCCCGATTTGTGCCGGGGTATTGGGCATCGAGCGGACGATGGCTGCATGTTTCAACCCCTTGCTGATCTTGTCAATGGTCGCCCCGGCCACAATGGAAAGAACAAGCGCGCCTTCCGGGATGCCTCCCTTTAACGTGGTCAATACCTCTGTCAGCCTCTGTGGTTTGACCGATAGCACGACCACATCAGCTTCCACAGAAGCCAGTCTATTATCAGTAAAAGGTTGAATGCCATACTTCTTGTGAAGGTCCTCAACCCGTTTTGAATGGGTATCAGCAGCCAGTAGATCGCCCGGTTTTGCCAGACCTCGGAGAAGCAGCCCGGCGATCATCGCTTCAGCCATGGCTCCTGAACCAATAAAAGCGATTTTTTTGTTTAGCATCATGCCTCCTGATTTTGAGAACCGCCCCCGTTTTGGAGTACTCGGGGGCGATTTCATTTTACATCATTTTCTTGAAAATTGTTGCAATGCCAGCCGCAAGCGTTCTTCAACGTTATCGACAGAGTCCTTCGGGATGGATTGTATGGCAGTCTGCGCTTCGACAACAGAGTAGCCTAAAGCGGTCAACGCAGCCAGGACTTCCGAATCTGCATCTGACATCGTGGCGATCTTTTCCAAACCGCTCGCTGGTTTCAGTTTGTCGTGCAGGTATAGCACAATTTTTTGAGCAGTCTTTTTTCCAACACCCGGAACCCGATTTAACAGGTCAGGTTCATTATTATAAACCGCCCGTTGGACTGTATCGATATTCAATGTCGAGACTACTGCCAGTGCTGTTCGCGCACCTACACCATCCACACCCAATAACATGGTGAAAAGTTCTCTGTCAGCCTGGAATTCAAATCCAAACAATTTCCAATCATCTTCGCGAATTACTAGGTGTGTATGAAGGAAAACTCTTTCCCCGGCTTTCGATAGTTCGCGCAATGGTTTTGGGATGAAAACGCGTAAACCCACTCCGCCCGTCTCGATTATCAGAGCATTGTCTTCCACTTGCGTGATTTCGCCGCGAATCGTTGCAATCATGGTTCACCATATCTTTGCGTATTCAGATGGGTTATCGCAATCGCCAGGGCATCGGCAGCATCGTCAGGTTTGGGGATTTCCGACATAATCAGTATGACTCGCACCATCTCTTGAATCTGCCTTTTTCCTGCATTCCCATATCCTGCCACCGCCTGTTTTACCTCGTTGGGAGTGTATTCAGCCATTTCTAATCCCGCCTCGCTGATTGCCAACATGGCCACTCCCCGCGCTTGCCCGACCGCGATGGCTGTGGAAATATTCCGCTGAAAAAATAACTTCTCCACTGCGCACGAATCCGGCTTGTGAAGAAGAATGATTTGATTTAACTGCTGATAGAGCATGGAAAGACGTTTATGAGCCGCAACTCCAGCCGGTGTCTGTATGGTACCATAAGCGACAGATTCCAGGCTTCCATCCACCCGTTTTCGAACCAGACCGTAGCCGGTTGTCGCTGTCCCCGGATCGATCCCCAACACTAGGGTCATTTCAAACCTTATAAATGGTTACATCTTGGAATAAGAGAGATTTCGTTTTACTCAGCCTCAAGCGCTGCGAGAGCCTCTTCCGAGATCCTAAGATTATGGAAGACATTGGCAATATCGTCCAATTCTTCAAGCGTTTCGATCACCCTCAGCACGGAAAGCGTCTGATCAACTGGTAGTTCCATATCCTGCTTGGCGATCATTCGCAGACCGGCTTCATCCGGAGTCACGCCTGCTTTCTTCAGTGAATCACTTATTTTCTTAAATGCTTCCACGGGGCCAAGAATTTCGATATTTTCTCCATCTTCTGCCACATCGTCAGCTCCCGCCTCAACCGCAAGTTCAAAAGACTTGTCGTAACTCAATTGGCTGGCTGGATAGGAAAAATATGAGTTGCGGCTGAATTGCCAGGCAACCGCGCCTGCTTCAGCCATATTCCCGCCGCTTCGGCTGAGTTGGTGCCGGATCTCTGCCACGGCACGGTTCCGATTATCGGTTACGCATTCCAGCATGAATGCCACGCCATGCGGTCCGAATCCTTCATAGGTGATTTCTTCAAATACTGCCCCATCCTTGTCATCGCCGGTACCGCGTTTTATTGCCCGCTCAATATTTTCCTTGGGCATGTTTCCAGCCCGGGCTTTTTCGATCGCCAGCGCCAATCGAAAGTTGCTATCTGCGTCACCACCACCTTCGCGTGCAGCCATGACAATTTCTCGTGCCAAGCGTGTAAAAATGGCACCCTTCTTGGCGTCTGCCGCGCCTTTCTTGCGGCGGATGGTTGCCCAGTGGCTGTGTCCTGACATATCCGCACTCTCCTATTTCCAGACTCGTGGGAATTTTCGCAATAGCCCGCGAATTATACCATAGCGGTTTTTAAGCCACAAAGAAACCAATACCCAGCACCCCCGGTCCGCCGTGGACGACAATCGCGGGAGGGAGTTCATAGATGGGGATGGATGAAATATGCATCCGAGTTCTCAGGTCGGATGCCAACTCTTCAGCCTCGGATACCGCGTCCGCTTGCATGACACATAAATGAGCCTCCGGGCTCCTCGGGCATTGTTCCTCGACGATCTCCAGGAGGCGCGCTAATGCCCGCTTTTTTGTCCTTTGCTGCTCGAAAGGCTCCACCTGCCCATCTCGGAGACATAGGATGGGCTTAATTTGCAAGATCTCACCCACCAAGGCTTTCGCTCCCCCGATCCTTCCTCCTTTTTGAAGATATTCCAGCGTATTGACCAGGAAGAAGATCCTGCCGCGTTCTATCCAGCTTGCGAGGTGGTTTACAACAGCTTCGGCACTTAGACCTTCCTTCGCCCATCCATCTGCCATTAATACCAGGCTTGCGAGGTTTCCAGCGATGGTCTGTGAATCAACCACGCGAACATCCAGCCCTGGATAATCCTGCGCTGCGACAGTGGCTGCCCGCACCGTTCCACTGACCTTTGCAGATGGAGCGACAACGACCAGGCTTTCACCTTGTTGTTTAGCCTGGGAATATATGGGGTTATATAGGGCAGGTGCCGGTGCGGCTGTTTTTGGGAGTTCTTTGGATTCTTTGAGTTTGGCGAGGAAAGTTGCCGTGTCTATCTCGGTATCGTCCCGGAAAGATTCCTCTCCAAAAACAACGATTTGTGGGACTAGATGGATGCCAAGGTCTTTAAGTAACTCGCGCGGCAGCCCTGAGGTGGTATCGGCTACGATTTTTACCATTCTCGCCTCCTTGGAGAATTCACCAGGCTGAAGTGTGTTGCAGGCTTCTTAGATCACCTTCTCGTACATCCTATGGACCTTATAAAAATTTACACCAAAATTCTCCATCTCGCGTTGCATTTTTTCGTTTTCCATTCCGATCTGCACTACTTCTGCGTGTTGATATTGCGGATTTTCAACGACGCTTTTAAACATCTCACTGTATAGTATGGCTGTTCCTCCGGAACCGCGGAATTCCTGGATCATACCGGCCCCGTTGATGTTGATATGGTCCGTTTTCTGGAATTCTCTCAATAATGTGATCCAACCCAAGGGGAAAAGTCGCCCCTTAGTTCGTTGCAATGCGGCGGAAATGTCCGGGTATGCCAGGAGAAAACCGACTGGTTGTTGCCCTTTCATCACGATCTTGATTAAATTTGGGTCAGCAAACCAAAGGATCTGGCTGGCAAGCGCCTTGATTTCCTCGTCGGAGATGGGAATTGCTCCGGTAGTCCCTTCGAGAGCCCCATTATAGAGGCTCTTCAAACTGCCAAGAGCGGATCGCAATTCGCGGCGCGAGTGAAATCTCCTGATGTACAGGCCGCGCCGTTCGCGGATGCGGTCCGCAAGTTCATGGATGCGTTCCGGGAAATGGATGTCCGCACCAAGGTATCCGGAAACGATTTCATTCGTTTTTATAAATCCCGCTGACTCAACCAATCCTGCATAATAAGAGGGATTATAAGGAGATCCCAGCGCCGGGCGTAGATCGAAACCCTGGACCAGGATACCCATTCCATCCAGCGCTGTAAATCCTTTTGAACCCACGATCTTCTTCAATCCACGCTTTTGTGCCCAATCAATACCCATATCGAAAAGACTGCTGGCTGAATTCGGATCCGGTTCACATTCAAAAAGGTAAAAAAATGCAGTCTGTTCGTGATTGTGATCATTGTAGGGTCGGTTGTCCAATACAGCCAGGCGCCCGACAGGTATCCCATCCCTATACACTAGGAAGAAACCTGCCCTGGAATGTATGAAATACGGGTACCGTTTCGGATTCAAGCGATCGCGTTCCTCCCCATCCAGCGGTGGAACCCATTGCGGTATGTTCCGGTATATTTTGGTTGGCAGGCTGAGAAAATCACGCACCTGTTTTTTATTGGAGAGATCTATTTGAAGAGTAGCCATGCTTTATTTGGGAGCGCTGAAATTCTCTTGCGTGAGTGTTTCATCGAGTGGTTTATAGTTATTTATTCGATGCACGTATCGCAAGTTGCGCTCGCAAGGATTTAATATCTTTATCCACAAAGAACAAGGCACCCAGGTAAAGGAAGAAACACAATACCCAGGCAGAAATGCAGACGGTCATGATTGCGAATTCCTTGCTGTGGGCTGCCAGTGCAATGGCACCTGCCAATGTAGGTGCCAGTGCTGCGCCGCTGTTCTCAACAAAATATTCAACCGCTTGTGCCGAACTGCGCACTTCTGGCAAGGTAATATCGAACACTGTCGAGGTCACGTTGGGTGCTGAAAAAGGCATGAAGACAGCAGTAAGACTCATCAAGATAAAAAAGGTTGTCTTGTCAGCCACTGGGGTTCTCAAAGCCAGGAAAAGGAAGAGGGCACCCAGGATGACTCCCACGCTGGAGATCAGGATGCGCCCCTTTAGGGTGCGCCGAAACAACCAATCACCCAATGCCCCACCGATAAAATACCCGGCTGCCAGGATGATGATCACCGGACCCATCGTTAATAATACGGAGTTATTGTCGTAACCGCGTTCCAACATGAGATATCCAAAGAAGAAGAAAGTAATTACATTCCACGGAAAAACACCCGCAAAACCCTGTAGAAAGATGAACCACATGGTCTTCTTTTTCAGGGCATCCTTCAAGGCAGCCCAGTTAAAACGCACCTGTCCAATATCTTCCAATCCATCAAATTCCGGTTCCGATTTCCCTCTTGGCACATCCTTAATTCCGAAGAAAATGATGACAGCCATGATGATCCCGAGGGATCCGGTGATCAGGAAAATGGAACGCCAGCCTTCCAGGTGGAATAATTTACCCTCAAGCAATGGTGCAACCATGAGCGCCAGGATCATACCCATCAAATAACCTATCGGTTGTGCCAATTGCAGGATTCCATAGATCTTGCCGCGAATCCTTGGACTGAAATAGTCGGCGATCAGACTGTACATACCCGGATAGGCTGAATCGTCAATTCCGGTTGAGGCTCGCGTCGCCAGGAACGCTGGGTAAGTGCGAACAATTGAACTCAACCAGGTGGTAGCGCCCCAGATCAAAGAAGCCAGTGCCAGCAGTTTAGCGCGTGCATAACGGTCATACAGGTATCCCCAGATTGGGTAGAACAGTGTTCCGACGATCAAGGCGCCGGTATTGACCAATCCCCATTGAAGATCGTTTAGATGAAACGTGGTGCTCACCGGGAGCTGGAGCGATCCGATCAGCAATTTATCCGTCTGGTGCAGGAGCGTGAAAAAGAAGAACACGATAACAACAAAAACGGGGTAGAAATTTCGCTTCCTTTTCATTTTTATTACCTCATTCATCAGGGATATGGTTTGAGAAAGTGTACATTAGAAACAGGGGAGAGTCAATTGCCTTTCGCGTCATTCGATCATGATTGTCATTATTCTCTCAATAATTTTATTTACAAGAATCGAGGTCTTGGTATTCTCTCCATCATAACGATTTGTCCCTCCATGGGGTTAATTTTCATAGGAAAGGACAATTACTTCCATAGTTAAAGATTGAAAAAACTGTAATATTTTAAGATTCAATATCGGAGTATGATTATTCAATCATGAAAGTACGAATGTTGTCGAACCAATATCTGTTCTTAATAGCGCGAACGCGCTTGAAACGTTTGCGTACCATTCTCCCTTAGAAAGGGAGTAATTCATCCGAGGTTTCGATGAACGATAAGAGTTTTCAAGTAGCAATCCTTTTCAATGAAGATGTTCAGATTTGCAGAGGTGACCCGCAAGATTTACTGGCAGTCCAATATACAGTAACCGCAACGCAGAACTTATATGAGGCTTTGACCAGTTTGGGGTATTCGGTCAACAAGCTTGCAGTCAGGGGAAATCTTGAGGAACTCGAAGATCTCCTATGTTCCTTCTCTCCCAAGAACACATTTATCTTCAATAACTGTGATGGCTTCAACGGCAATAATCTGGGTGCCGTGGATGTTATTCGTCTCATCGAACGGATGGGTTTCAAACACACTGGAGCACTTTCAGATGCAATCGAATTGTGTATCGATAAACCTCGCTCCAAAAAGCGGTTGATACAATTCGGAGTCCCGACACCCCGATTTCAAGTCTTTAAGCACGCTGAGGGAAAATTCCGCCTGAACTTCCCGGTCATTATCAAACCTTCCGTTGAAGATGCCAGCATGGGGATCGACCTGGATTCCGTGGTAAGCAATCGCGAATGCCTTTTGCACAAGATTGCCTATATCGTTGAAAAGTATGAGCAGCCGGCAATCGTGGAAGAATTTGTTTGCGGGCGTGAATTGGCAGTGGCAATGATGGGAAATGAAATCATCGAAATTCTGCCCATCGCGGAAGAAGATTTTTCCTTTGTCGCCAATCCCCTCGAACGGCTGCTCACCTACGATTCAAAATGGAAGACCGATTCACCTTATTATCAGAATATCCCCGCCCGCGTCCCGGCTGTACTTACCCGCAAGGAAGCGCAGTCTGTAAAAAAGGCTGCTGAAGACTCCTTCAAAGCGATGGGCTTGCGCGATGTGGGACGGGTGGATATCCGTTTCAACGAAGGCATCCCTTATGTGATTGATATCAACGAATTGCCAGATCTCTCGATCGAAGCAGGCTATTGGAATTCAGCTCGTGCCACCGGGATTACATATCCTCAGATGGTAGAGCGCATCCTTACCTATGCCTTGAAACGGGAAGGATGGATATAAATGATTTCAGTTCCAAATAAGAATGATGGTCCTCAAATTCATGCCATCACAGCGGGAACCACGGTTTTCAGTTTGGAAGAAGTCCAATGCGTGGATGAGCTTTGGGAGGAATACCTTACCCGGGGGTCAGAAAGTAGCGGTTATTACTTCCTGGTGGAAAAAGATGATGACCGGGTTGTAGGATATGTATGTTACGGACCTCGCTCCCTCACATCGGGAACATTTGACCTGTACTGGATTGCAGTGGATCCGAATATCCGCCGGGGAGGGATTGGTCGAAGGCTTCTGGATGCCTGCGAACAGGCGATTCGCAACCTCGGTGGGCGACTCATCGTGCTCGAAACATCCGGCTTGCCAAATTACGAACCAACACGAAAATTCTACCTCGCCACCGGTTATACGCTGGAAGCCACCCTGAAGGATTTCTACCACGAAGGGGATGACCTGGTCATCTTCACCAAACACCTGTAATCACATTTCAAAGCCAACTGGAATAACCTCCCCTTTTGTGGGAGGTTTTCCCTTAATTCTATCAACTAACGCATTATGGTAGAATAATAAGCCTCTCCAGATCGTTGAGTGCCCCCGCTCAAGAAACGGAGGCATTTTTATCCCGATGACAGCCACCGCTCAGATCTCTGAATTCACGCTCGCTCATCATTTGACTGCAGACCGGCGCAATCCTGTGCGCTGGATCATTTCGCATACAAAGCGCTACTGGTGGCTGGTTCTCATCATGCTTGTAGGAGCAATCGGAAACGCCGCCCTGGCCGCCTATGTCCCGATACTCACCGGTGACGCCTTTAATGCCATGCTTAAGACACCGCCAGAAATAAAAGTATTGCTTCCGCTGGCTCTCATCATGGGTGGTTCGCAGGTGATACGCGGCATCCTTCAATTGGGACGTAATTTTGGCGCAGAATTGATCGCTCAACGCATCGAACGGGACGTCCGCGATGAATTGTATGTCTCCCTGCTGGGGAAAAGCATGACTTTTCACAATCTTCAGCCGGTGGGCGATACGATGGCGCGTGCAACGAACGACGTGCGCGAAGTAAATTACCTTTTCAGCCCCGGCATTAACCTGGTGGTGGGATCACTCGTCTTTCTGATCATGCCGCTGCTCTTTGCGCCGCGTTACCATTGGTCTTTGTTGTTGACTCCTATCCTTTTTACAATAGCATACTTCATTTCTCTTCGCTGGTATTTGCGTACTCTCAATCCCATCACGGAAGATGTTCGCGAATCATTCGGACAAATGAACACGCATCTTTCAGAAGCTCTGGACGGGATTGAGACCATGAAGGGTGCCGCCCAGGAAGAAGCAGAGATAAAACGTTTTACTCTCAATGCCCGTAAATTACGGGACAACAATATCCGGCAGGGCGATGTGGAAGCCCGATTTGTTCCATTACTATTGTTCTTTATCGCACTGGCGGGTGGATTATTGCATGCGATGCTCCTTTATCAGCAAGGTATTCTGAATTTCGGCGATGTGATCGCCTATTTTGGCATCCTCCTAATGTTGGAATTCCCCACCTGGACTTCGATCTGGGCATATTCACTCATTTCTTCCGGTCTGGCAGGCGCCCACCGCATCCTGGACCTGATCAACCGCGAAACAAACCTGGACCAGAATGCCCGAGGGTATACCCAGCCTATGAAAGGCAAGATTGAGTTCCGCAATTTAACCTTTGCCTACCCAACTGGCGAAGCCGTATTACGCGATATTTCATTTTCGATCAACCCCGGGCAGACTGTCGCGATCGTCGGGCAGACCGGAACAGGGAAGACCTCGCTCGCCAAACTGGTTAATCGCACATACGATGCCAGTGCCGGGAAAATTTTCGTGGATGGGGTGGATGTCCGCGAATGGAATCTTGCCTCGCTTCGATCCCAGATCTCCATCATTGAACAGGATATCTTCCTGTTCTCCCGTTCGGTGGCTGAAAATATCGCGTTTGGAAAACCGGGGGCATCGCGTCAGGAAATCGAGACTTCAGCCAGGTCCGCCCAGGCAGAAGAATTTATTAAACAGTTCGAGAAGGGATACGATTCTGTCATCGGTGAGCGAGGGGTCACTCTTTCCGGTGGTCAGCGACAAAGGCTGGCGATTGCGCGCGCCTTCCTGACTGATCCCCGTATTCTGATCCTGGATGACTCCACCAGCGCAATTGACTCCGCTACCGAGGATATGATCCAGCGTGCCATCGCCGCAGCAGCCAGGGGCAGGACGACCCTCATCATCACCCATCGATTATCGCAAATTCGCTGGGCCGACCTGATCATTGTCCTGCGCAACGGTCGGATTGCCGCCATTGGTAATCACGATGAACTGATGAAATCATCCGAAGCATATGCACGCATCTTTAGAGAATAGGGCGCAGGGTATCGGGTGAGCAATACTCCTGATCTCGAGACCATCCTTACCTGAAAGAAGATCGTCATGGGTTTTTACGAAGGTCTGAACGAAGAGAAATACGATCGCCAGTATAAGGACCGCGACCTGGCAAAACGCATCCTGGGTTATTTCACCATGCAACGAAAACAGGTGACAGTGATCGTGTTTTTGACCATCCTGCTTGCCGGGATAACCGCCTCCCAACCAGTGATCATCAGCAAGGGTTTTGACATGCTCAAAGCGACACCCAGCATTGGTGCCAGCTTGA
>Ga0315275_10000141_pt1 | contig 55482 bp, 48 predicted proteins | sample YL17G03_0_MG_FD_205557 | JGI IMG/M metagenome (GOLD analysis project Ga0315275, IMG submission 205557) | Sediment microbial communities from Yellowstone Lake, YNP, Wyoming, USA - YL17G03_0 | ecosystem: Environmental > Aquatic > Freshwater > Lake > Sediment | place: USA: Wyoming | collected... | reverse complement strand
CCTCCTTGCAGTGCAAGCCAAAATTAATGCACACTTTTCTTATGGTGTCAAAAACTTCTTCATCATTCCCTACAATGCACGGGGAACCCTTGTACTTAATTTTTTCCCCGGTGAATTCCGCTCCAGAATAGCCATCCCCAAGCATCGCGCCTATAAAATAAGATAAATCGGCATCAAATCCATAATTTCTTTTGGTGGTAGGAACGTTTGAGACAAAATCGCCGATTTTTGGATTTTTCGGTTCAAGAATTTTCAATCTGCCCGCCGTAGCTATTTTATCGGAGCGATTGATGTTTTTAGCTTCCAAAATCTCCTTCTTCCCGTTTCTTTTAATTAGCATTTTGTGGTTTGGCGTAACCTTGATTGAATGGCCAGAGACAGACGTGATATGCACAAGTTTTGAATAATTATTGATTTTCTGTATTTTTCGCGCCTTCATATTGATCAACCTGTTGGTTGATAACACGAAAATCGGATTGGATTTTTTAAATTCAGAGACTTTTGTTTCCGAAACTCCGTGCCAAATCACAGAATTTTTTGAAAGACACAGCGTCGGCGTGGCTGTTATGAATTTTATCGCGCCTTCCTTGAAACCGTCCTCTATCGCCTTCCTCTGCTCGTTGGCCAAGCCGGCGTGGTGGAACGCGACGCCGTTCATGACGTGACCGGCGAGTTTCTCGCACTGCAGCGTCGGGCGCTCGACTGCGCCGAGGACCTTCTGCGAAATCTTGCGCAGCTTTTCCCTGTCTTCAGCTTTCAGGCTTTCCCCTATGACTTTCCCGAGGTTCCCTGAAAGCGCCTCTGTGCTGCTGCGCGTCGATACGAATATGAGCGCCTGCTTGCTCATGCGCAGCGTGTCCTTCGCTATCTCGAATTCCGGTGGGAGTTCGTTATCGATTTCCTTGGCTGCCTTTTTCGGCTCATAATTTATCTTGCTGTCGAAGCACACGCCCCTGTAAAGCTTGATGGGCCTGTACTCGGAATAAACAGGAGTCGCGTTAAGCCACTCCGCGATTTCCCCGTAATTCTTTATCGTCGCGGAAAGCGCGAGTATCTGCGGTTTCGCGAGCTGGCGGAGTTTGGTTATCGTCACTTCCAGCGTGGGGCCGCGACCCGGGTCGTTTAGCAGATGAACCTCGTCGACGACGACTAGGCCGACCTGACCGACCCACGGGATTCCATGCCGGAGGAGCGAGTCGAATTTTTCAGACGTGACTATTATAATATCTGAGCGCGAAAGCCACGGGTCGCTCGAATCGAGGTCGCCCATGCTGAGCGAAATCTTTATTCCAAGTTTCTCATACTTGCTGACGAAATCATGATACTTCTCGCTCGCGAGCGCGCGCAGCGGCACGATGTAGACGACCTTCATGCCCTTCTTTATCGTGTTGAGCGCCGCGAACTCGGCGATGAGCGTCTTGCCACTCGCAGTCGGCGCGGCGACTACCATGTTTTTGCCTTCGAGCAGCCCCGCCTTTAACGCGGCCTCCTGAACGGGATTAAGCTGCGCGATTCCGGACTTCTCGAGGACCTGCTTCACGGCAGGGTTTGTTTCAGCGACGGCGTGGCTCATAGATATAAGATAAGGGGGTTAAAATTAAATATAGTTGGGGAAGCTGGACAGAATGAACGCGCGCATTCATCTTTTGATATCGGGCGATGTGCAGGGCGTCTTTTTCAGAGCGAACACGCGAAAGTTCGCTAACGATCTCGGAGTCGCAGGCTGGGTGCGAAACCTGCCCGACGGCATGGTCGAGGTCGTGGCTGAAGGGCGGAAGCCGTTGCTGGACCGGCTTGTCGAGTTTTGTAAAAATGGCCCGCAGGGAGCGCACGTGGACGAAATCGAAATAGAATGGCTGAGACCCACTGGCGAGTTCGAAGCCTTTAATGTAATGCAATAAGACCAGGTGATCAGGCACCTGCCTAAAAATAATGTCCAAAAGGGCCATGTATTCTTTTCGGTAGCTTAAGCATTTTTCTATTTCTGATGTCATGCCTCTTTTCAAAAGCTGTGAATGCAGTGAAAGTGATCTCCCTGTATTTGTCTTTCCCGTTCATGACGCCATCCCCGTCAAGAAGTTTATAGAGCTCATGCAGGTGGCCTCGTTCATGTGTAGAATGGCCTCCCCTTACGATATCCAGTGATTCAATGGACTGAAGATTGCAGCCGTCTTCGAAAATGCATCTTGTAGCAGCCCCGAACTTAAACATTATATCGCTATTGTGATCAGCGAACCTTGATTTTGAGAGCTTTGATATCCTTTTTCTGTAATCTGTTTTGGGGTTTTCCAGATCCCCGAGTTTCCTGTAAGCCCAGAAACCCTGAGCAAAGGCATCCCGGCTCGCCGCAGGCACATATGGGAGCCATTTTTTCAAGTAATAGCGCGTGCCAGATTTTCCCATTCTTTCAATTTCCTTTTGCGAGAAATACTCCATGTTTCTGCCTCAAAATTCAAGAATTTTACTATGGTTTGAACGTATTTAAAAGTTTCGTGTCCATAGAGCCGAACGGCTAAAATTTCATGAACTCCATTATCTTGGGCACGTCCCTGTCCGAGACGACGAATATCGTGTCCGTCCAGCAGCTCATCGTCTCGATTATGTTTATGCCATGTTCGCCGAAAAGCGAGTAAAGGTACGACATGACGCCGTGCACGCTCTCTAGATCCTGCGGGCTCTTTATTATTATCATGACCAGGTTCTTGGTCATCTTTATCACGTTGCGTCCGAAAAGCTCGCTCACGTCGTCAAGGTGCTTTTCGGAGAATATCAGTGTGAAAACTTTGGTTCCTTCTACGGCATAGAACGTGTCGGCTATCTTGCGTATCTTTTTCTCAATCTGAAGGAGGTGCTCCATGTAGACGATCTTGTCTATCACGGCTACGATGATTTTGTTCCTTATCTCGAGCTCGCTTTTTTTCAGCACGCCTAGTACCTTGTTCTCGTGAACCCTGTCGTCGCGCAGCTTCGCGGCATACCGCCTGCACGCGACGAGTATCGCCTCTATGCTCGTCTTCTTGTCAAGGGAAAGCTCTTTGGATATTTCCCTCGAGAGCTTGGAGTAGTTTATTACGCCTTTCTTCAGGCAGTCCTTCACGCTCGGATGCTCCGTCAAGTACTTTTCCGTCAGCTCTGCAGTCGTCGCCATGATTATAATTTGGCCGCTGCGCCTTAAATGTCTTATTTGAAACAAAATAGTTCCATTGCATACTTTGTTCCAAATGAAACAATATTGTTATTTTCTTCCAGGAACCGGGCAGCAAGGATAATAACCACCGCGGAAAAGCATTGTACATTGTAATTCGAAAGAAAGGGTGATAATATGCAGAAGGAAGGGAAAGACAAGCCGAAGGTCGTTCTTGCCTACAGTGGAGGTCTAGACACGTCGGTCATACTCAAGTGGCTCGTCAACAAAGGATACGACGTCATCGCGTTTGTTGCGGACGTTGGGCAGAACGACGACCTGGAAGCCGTCAAGAAGAAGGCGCTCAAGACCGGATCTTCGAAGGTTTACGTCAAGGACCTCAAAGAGGAGTTTGTGACGGATTTCATATTCCCCGCGATAAAGGCCAACGCAATTTACGAGGGCCGCTACCTGCTCGGAACGTCGCTCGCAAGGCCGCTCATCGCGAAGGGCCAGATAGAAGTGGCCAAAGCGGAGGGAGCGAAGTTCGTCGCTCACGGAGCGACCGGCAAGGGAAACGACCAAGTGAGATTCGAGCTTTCGTGCTATGCACTTAAGCCGGACATAAAAATCATATCGCCGTGGAAGGATCCTGAGTTCCTGGCCGAATTCCATGGACGTTCGGACATGATCGCATACGCGAAAAAACACGGCATTCAGATAAAGGCGAATGCTGACAAGCCGTACAGCGAAGACGCGAACCTTTTGCACATAAGTCACGAAGCCGGCATACTCGAAGATCCGAAACTCACGCCGGACGAGAGCGTGTTCAGCTACACGAAATCGCCCATGGATGCTCCGGACAAAGTGACGAAGATTGAAATCCACTTCAAGGACGGCATTCCGGTGAAGGTTGTAAATCTCGAAAATGGCGCGGTGAAAACAAAGCCGCTCGAGCTTTTCACGTACCTCAACAAACTCGGCAGCAACAACGGAATTGGAAGGGTAGACATGGTCGAGAACAGGTTCGTCGGGATAAAGTCGAGAGGCGTCTACGAGACGCCGGGCGGCACGATACTGAGAGTCGCCCACATGGACATTGAAGGGATAGCGATGGACAAGGAGGTCATGCGCCTGCGTGACATGCTCAGCCCGAAGTTCTCAGAGCTGGTGTACAACGGCTTCTGGTTCAGTCCCGAGATGGACTTCCTCATGGCGGCGTTCGACAAAAGCCAGGAAGTCATCGACGGCGTGGTATGGCTGTCGCTTTACAAGGGCAACGTCAGCGTGTTAGGAAGAGAATCGCCCAGCTCGCTCTACGACAAGGACCTTTCAAGCATGGATATAGAAGGAGGCTTCAATCAGACAGACTCCAAAGGCTTCATCAACATACATGCGATAAGGCTAAAGGCGCATCACGCTATACTCCAGAAGCAAAGGGGGTCGGGCCGATGCCTTACATGAAAACCGAAAGTACGAGAGTGAAAAAATGAAATTGTGGGATAAAGGACAAAAGATGAATTCGGATGTCGAGAAATTCACCGTGGGCAACGACTTTTTGCTAGACCAGAAGCTAGTCAAGTATGACTGCATCGCATCCATCGCCCACGCGAAGATGCTCGAGAAAATGAAAATAATCAGCGGCGAGGAATGCAAGAAGCTTGTCGCTACGCTGGATGAGATAATTGCGCTTGACGCGAGCGGCAAGTTCGTGATAGAGCGGGAAGACGAGGACTGCCACACCGCGATAGAAAACTACCTAGTGAAAAAGCTCGGCGAAACCGGAAAAAAAATTCATACAGCGCGCTCAAGAAACGACCAAGTGCTGACCGCGCTGAGGCTTTACTGCAAACACGAACTGGGCGAAATAGCAAAGTCGGCCAAAGGCTTCATAAGCTCGCTGGAGTCTTTCAAGAAGGAACACGGCCAAGTGAAGATGCCGGGATATACGCACATGAGAAAGGCCATGCCATCCTCAGTTGGCATGTGGGCCGGATCTTTCATTGATTCGATGAAGGACAACATTGCCCTTCTGGAACAATCAGCAATATTGATGGACCAGTCGCCGCTAGGCACTGGAGCTGGCTACGACCTTCCCATAGAGGTTGACAGGGAAATGACAGCCGCGCTTCTCGGCTTCAAGAAAGTACAGGAGAATCCGATATATGTTCAGAACAGCAGGGGGAAATTCGAGGCGACGATGCTGCATGCGCTGACGCAGGTGATGCTCGACCTCAACAAGATGGCGTCTGACATCATTCTCTTCTCGATGCCGGAATTCGGATACTTCGTGATTCCTGACGAGCTTTGTACAGGCAGCTCCATAATGCCGCAGAAAAAGAACCCCGACGTGCTGGAGCTTGTAAGGGCGAAATACCATGTCGTGGTTGCATGCGAGTTCGAGCTCAAGAGCATCCCGGCGAATCTCATATCCGGTTACAACCGTGACATGCAGCTCACCAAGGAGTCGCTTTTCAAGGGAATCGAAATCACGAAGGAAGCCCTGGAAATAATGAAAATGTTAGTCATGAAATTAAAGGTCGATGAAGCCAATTGCAGGAAATCAATGACCAACGAATTGTATGCCGCAGAGAAGGCGCATGAACTTGTGAAAAAAGGCATGGCCTTTAGGGATGCCTACAAAAAAGTGGCTTCTGAAACAAGCTAGGTTCATTTTGAAATCTCGCCCTTACCAGAGGGGACAAATTTCTGGAAATCATCGAGTGGTATCTTCTCGAGCGCCTCCCTGTCCTCCGGCGCGGCCTTGATGAGGAGCGTGCTTCTTATCGTTCTCGCCAGCGCTGCGGCTTCCTTTTCGCCCGGTTTTACGACGGCAAAAGCGCTGGTCCTGCCGCTGACTGCTGCGATCGGGCCTGCGATGACTTCAGGAGGCTTTTCCTTCTCCATCTTCACTCCAATGGCCATCTTCAGCTCCGTCCCGCGAAACCATTCGCGCTCGCCGTAAATCATGAACGAACCCTTGGGAAGGTATTCGCCCGGCTGCGCCTGTTTCGAGACCTGCTCGGGCTTTATGCAGTAGACATCTATGGTCCCGACGCCCGCCTGCCACGCCTTCGAATAGGCGGCCGTGAATTCTGCGGCCTCCTTTTTCGCTGCGTCGGTGATGGCTTTGCCTTCCGCGCGTACGACGACGAAAGGCGAGCCCTGTATGTCCGAGTGCAGGACGAGGTCGCTCTTGCCCGCGTATTTCTTAACGAGCACTTCGTTCGACGTCGCGTCCTTGCCGCCGACCACGAGGAAGCCGTCGCTAGAGATGAACCACCTGAACTTCTCGTACCATTTCTTGTCCTTCCTGTCGGCTTTCACGAGCTTCGCCACTTTCTCTATCTCAGGCTCCTGCTCCATCTTCTGCCTGGTTTTCTGGATTGCCTCGTGCACTCCGGTAATCTTCTTTCTGGCGAACTTCGACCTCGCGTAATAATCCTGCGCATTTTCCATGACAGATTTACGGAAGTCAATCTCTATCTCATTGCCTTCGATTTCGACTATGACAAGCGCCTTGTTTTCCTTTATTTCCTTGACGAGATTGCCGTCGGGCAGCTGCTTTATGACGGTTTTTATGTCGCTCCACGGCATGTCGGAGGATTTCATCTTGTTTATGTAATCCACGATACCCTGTATCTGGGCGTAGTTGGCGTAAATAAGATCTGCGAGTGATTTCTTCTCCTCCCGTTTTTCCGTCCATTTCTGCATGGAGGATTCCTGCTCCTTAAGCATGCGCTCGTATCTCTCCCTGTGATGCGTCCTGGCGTCCTTATCGAAATTCTCGGCGAGCCTTATCTGCTGCTCGGAAAAGAACTCGTCCAGCGCCTCGGAAAAAACGGATGTCTGTTTGACAACGCTTCCTGCGTCGGGGTTCTGCAGCTCGAACGGCGAGACGGCATTCTGGTAGATGGTTGGCCTGACGGAGAAATTGTCTATGCCTCTTATCATGTTGAAGAGCTGCACGGCGAGGTTCGGGCTGATCCGTTCGGACGGGAGCGCCTCGTCTATCTTCGAGCGTATGCAAATCTCCTTCGCGTAGACGGGCCCGAGGCCGAAGCCTGCGGCGAGCACGGCAATGATTTTCTTGTCGAAGCGCGAGATGTATTCGCGGAAATATTCGAAGCTGACTGCAAAGGGATTTATCCTCGCAGGCGGGTAAGCGTAAGTCATTTTCTGCTTCAGGCTCCGGTCCTTCCATTCCTGCGAATAAAGCGGCATTATTATCTTGCGCTCCTTGTCGCAGAGCACGATGTTGCCGTCTGAGAAAAGCTCTATGAAAAGAATGTTTTTTTCCGTCTCTATCTCGATTATCCTGTCGAAACCGTGCTGGCGGATGTCGAGGATTTTGGTCGCCTCAAGGTGCTTCCTGAGCAGAAGGCAGAAGCTCGGCGGCTCGGCAGGCGAGGGTTTCTTGTAATTGGTGATGAAAAGCCTGTTCTTGTCCGCGTACAGCCACTGCTGCCCCTTACCCGGCGCGAAAATCTCGAACAGGAACTGGTGCGTCTTCTTTCCCGAGAGCGCAGAATCGTACTGGTAAATCTTCCTGAAGTAGCCTTTCGCCAGAACCGCCTTCAGTTCGCTGACAAGGAAGCGCAGGTCCAGCGACGACATCTCGTAATTTTCCATGATAATTAATTGAAAGCCTGCTTATTTAATTTGCCTGAGAACGAAGGGTATCAGCTCGTTGCCTTTTATTGAAAAGCCCTTTTCGCACGCCTTCTCGTCGAACTTCCTGGCGAGGCCGGGCTTTATGCCGCCGCCGGATATCATAACCGGGACCGGGTCGCACGTATGTCTGTACAGCTTGTAATCAGGCGCGCTGGCCGTCCGGTGGTCCGAGGTGACTACCACGACCGTATTTTTCATGTCCAGCGTTTTTAGCATCTCGCCGAGCTTCCTGTCTATCTTTTCTATGAACCTCGCCTTCTCTTCCCGTTTCGCGTCGTGGGAAAGTATGTCCGTGCCGTTTATGTGGAGAAGCACGAAGTCGTATTTTTTCAGCGCGTCAGCGGCCCTGCTGAACTTGCCGTCAAGGTTGGTGTTGGGATATCCGGTCGCGCCCGGAACCGTGATGATGTCCATGCCCAGGAACGTCGCGACACCCTTGATTATCGGGATGCCGCCTATGCAGCAGGAACGCATATTGTACCTCGTCCGGAAAGTCTCAACTTCCGTCTTCCTGGAGAAGCCGCGCATGAGAATGACGTTGGCGGGGAATTTCCTTTCCGCGTTAATCCCGTCTTCTGAAAGAATTTTGTTGGTTTTGAAAATGAATTTGTTCAGGACGCTTGCAGTGAATTTCGCTTCAGGCTTCTTCGGCCTGAACTGGCGCACAGGAACGTCGTCCTCTTCAGGGTCGTTGGATTCGAGCTCCGTGGATATTTTTACGCCTTCGTCGAGCGGCCTGAGGATTATCACTACCCTGTGGCCCGCGGATTTCCTGACGAAGAAATGCACGCCGTCTATCTCCAGGCCGTCTATGCTCTCGGCCAGCTCTTCAAGACCCGTCTCGTCGCGCCCGGCGCGGCGGTCGAGGATGTTGCCGTTCGCCCCCAGTGTGGCGAAGTTGCCGCGTATGCATATGTCGCTTTCGCAGATGTCTTCCATGCCCAGGCCCAGCGCCTCAAGATAGCCGCGGCCCGGATAAGTTTCCTTAGAATAGAAACCCAGCAGGTTAAGATAGCCCAAATCCGACTGCGCCGTCCCTTTATGGCACACGCTGAATATGTCCAGAAGCCCGCAAGTTCCCCTGGCTGCCAGCGAATCTATAGCCGGTTTGCTGGCGGTTTCATAGGGCGTTTTACTGCCCAGATCACCCCCGCCGTCCAGCACGAGCATCAGGATTTTCATCAATTAATTTATATGAAAATACAATAATTAACCCCTACGTTCATGTCCACCCCCCGTTCCGGAACATTAATCGTTTGTTATGGAGGGCAAAAAAGAGTATAAAATTTTATACAAATGTACTATGACATTCGATACGCCTGCGCGCTTTATCTTTCCAGGATGAAGTAACGCTCTTCCTCGATGTGAGGTACTTTCTCGAGGAGCATCGAACGCTCCCTTCCGACGCCTATCACGTCGAGCCTGCGGACGTTCTCTATGGCGCAGCTGAGCTTGTTGTTTTTCTCCGCGTATATCTCGAACAGCACATCGCCTTTTCTGACCTTTTCGCCGAGCTTTTTCTTGAAGTAGATGCCCGCCCCCTTGTCCCTCGGTGCGCCTGCGTCCCTTGCGATTATGTCAATGCCCTTGTTGCTTATCCAGAGCACTTTGCCGGACTTGCTTGACTTGAATTCGGCGACCTTGTTGCCGGGATGAAGGTCATCGGGCTTTATGTCCGGGTTGCCTCCCTGGGCCTCGGTTATTTCCCTGAGCTTTTTGTATGCCTTGCCGGATTTTAGAATATCAAGCGCGACCTGCTTGCCGTCCTTGGCCCCGGCGAACTCGAGCAGCACGCCGGCGAGCGTGGTGGCCTTGTCCACAAGATCGGGCGGGCCGTGACCGTGCATAACTGTGCTTAACGCTTCCCTCGCCTCGAGCATGGGCCCGATGGCGTGGCCTATCGGCTGGTCGGCGAAAGTCGAGATGCACTCGACCTTTATGCCGAGCTTTTTGCCCAGTTGTATAAATTCGTTGGCGAGGTTCTCGAACTCTTCCTTCGTCCTGACTTTTGTCTCCCTTCCGGTCGGGACATCTATGACAAGATACTTTGCGTTGACGCATTTCTTCTTGGACATGACCGAAGGCAGCAGGAACGGGTCAATAGAAAGCGGGTATTCGATGTGGATGAAAATGTCGTCCGCCGGCGCGAGGTCCACCGCTCCTCCCCACACCATGCAGGCATTCGTCTTGTTCACGACTCTTCGCACTTCCTCTATAGAAAGGTTAACGGGCATTATGCACTCGACCCTGTCCGCGCTGCCGGCCGGCGAGGTGATGGCTCGCGATGAGGTCTTTGGTATTGTGAGCCCGGCGGCCGCGACTATGGGAACGACCACAATAGTTGTCTTGTCACCAGGGCAACCGCCTATGGAATGCTTGTCGTAGACGGCCTTGGTACGCAGATTAAGCGAACGGCCCGTCTTAGTCATTGACTCGGACAGGCTCGCTATCTCGGACATGTTCATGCCCTTGTTGTAAAGCGATGTGACAAAGGCTGTGAGTTCTATATCGGAAAGCCTGTGGTTGACCGTGTCCACTATTATGGAATGGATTTCTCTGGAAGAAAGCGTGTGGCCCATCAGCTTCTTCTTTATGAAAACGAGAGATTTGGGAGGGGCAGCGGCATTCACGTGGATTTTCTCGTTCGGCTTTATATCAAGATGTTCCTGTATCTCCTCGTAAAGACCTATCTCGCCTTCGCGTATTATTTTTTTCGCGATGTTGACGATGGCGACGAGCTTCTTGTCCTTGAAGCAGATCTCGACCCTTTCCATAGGCCTGATGCCAAGCTCTGCGGCGTCCTCGCTGTTAAGGATGGCGATGGGCTTGTCCGCCTCAAGCTGCAAAAATTTCGCGCGCAAAAACATAATCAAACCTTTCGTGCCAAAACTACGAAATCATCAGACATATTATTATCTTTTGACGCCCCACTTTTTTATTGCTTGCGCCAGTTCTTCGTGTTTTAAGGCGTAATCCTCGAGCGGGATGCCCTTCATGTACGCTTCGAGCGCCTGGCGCATCGCCTTCGCCCCGGCCTCGCTGCCGCCGGGGTGGCCGTGAACGCCGCCGCCCGCCTGTATTATTACATTGTTGCCCATTATATTAAGAAGCTTCGGGATGCTGCCTGGATAAAGGCCGCCCGACGCGACCGCGAACACCGGCTTGATGTTGTACCAGAACTGCTCGAGCGAGTGGCCTTTCCGCAGCTCTGTGACGAACTTGCCCTCTATCTCGTCCTCAATTTCGCTGGTCTCGTCTCCGCTCATCTTGCCCACGTTCGCCGTCCCGACGTGTATCTGGTCGACGCCGATGAGCCTCGCGAGTTTCGCTATGACCAGCATCGAGATGCCGTGCTTCTTGTTCTTGGTGAGCGCCGCGTGGCCGGCGCGATGGGCGTGAATTATAAGATTCATCTCCTCGTTGAAATTGCGAACCGTCTGCAGACCGGACCAGCCTATAGACACGATGTCAACCATCGCATACTCGCAACCATGGCGTTTGACGAATTCCATCCTGCGCAGCATTTCTTTCGTCTCGGCCGTGATGTTGGGCATGTAGAACTTCCCTTCGCCGGTTTCATTCTCGGCGCGGTCGCGCATCTTGAGCGTCTCGATGACTCGCTTCTCGAAACGGTTGAAATTCATGCTGGTAAGGTTCTCGTCGTCCTTCACTATGTCCAGGCCGCCGGTCCATGATTCAAAAGCGGATTTCGCATGCTCCGCTTCGCTGAGCCCGAGCTTCGGCTTCACAATCGTCCCTATGAGCGGCCGTCTTTTCACGCGGAGCTTGTGGCGTATGCCAGGGATGCCGAACTTAGGACCGGCGAAAGAGCGGATATATCTCTCCGGAAGGCGGATATCCAGAAGGCGGAGATTCGCTATGGTCTTCATACCGAACACGTTTCCGGCGATGGAGCTCATGATCTGAGGCACGTTGCCCGGCTCGAACAGCGCGATGGGATAAGCGATTCTTATGAGTTTTTCTTTTTTCTTTATCGAGAATACGGTCGGCCGCAGGTCACGCCATATGCGTGCCTTCATCGTGCTGACCTCGGTCCATGTCCCAATCGAACTCTCGCCGGCGAGGTCGTTGCACGCCTTCTCGAAAGAAACTTTGTTTGGCTCAAGATAGAATTCGGCGATAACATCGTCCCTGGAAGGGATGTAATCAAGATCGATATAATCATTCCTCATGGCAACACCGCAGACACTGGCCCACAATATAATTATTTGTTTCAGGCATCTTAAAAACAAATTCCGCATTCAGCGCTTTATTTTTCCCTGATGAAAAACATCATGGCGAAGGAGATTGCCGTCAGGCCGAGCGAAAGGTAAAGGGGCACGAGCATGCCGTAAGCATCCCACAACATGCCTGCAGCAAACGATGATGGCAGCGCGCAGATGCCGATGACCATCTGATACGCGCCCAGTCCGCTCGCTCTGAGCTTTTCAGGCGAGAGCTCCGAAACGAATGTCTTCTGCACAGGCTCCAGCGCTCCTTTATGCATGCCGTAGAGGACGAAAGTGAGCATGACCGCAAGATAGCTGTGCAGGAATATGAAACTCGCGCACACCATGCCCCAGAGCGCGAAGGAAATCATCATTACAGGCTTCCTGCCGATTTTGTCCGCGAGCTTACCGAAAGGCAAGGAAAAAACGAAGGCGGCGAATGTGAATATCATGTAAAGCACGGGCACGAACGCTGGCTGGAAGCCGAACTGCGTCGCGTAAATCAGCAGGAACGAGTAGCTGAAAGAGCCGAGCGCGAAGAAAGCGCTGAGCAATGTGAACAGCTTCAGGTTCCTGCTCATGCCACGGAAGGAGAAGCCTTTGAACAGCTTTTTTTCCGGGAGTTTCCTTTCCCTCACGATGAGCAGGATGAGCAGAACTGCAGCAACGGACGGAACCGCGGCAATAAGGAAAAGGTTCCTGTATCCCAGCATCCCGACCAGCAGGATGCAGATAATGATGCCAACGAACGCGCCGAGGTTGTCCATCGCCCGCAGCAGGCCGAAGCTCCTTCCGCGGTTTTCATTAGTCGAGGCGTCCGCTATAAGCGCGTCGCGCGGGGCGCCGCGCATCTTGCCCGCCCTGTCAAGGATGCGGAACGGGATAACATGCTGCCACACGGTCGAGAACGCATAGCCAACCCTTGACAGCGAGCCGAACATATAGCCGGTCCAGATGAACACTTTCCGCTTTCCCATCCTGTCGGACAGGTAGCCGGAAATTGCCTGAGATATAGATACGATCGCGTCGCCGAGGCCGTCGACCAAGCCAAGGATGGCCATGTTCGCGCCAAGCACGGTGGTCAGGAAGAGCGGCCATATGGGATATATCATGTCCGAGCCCATGTCGTTAAGGAACGACGATGCTGCAAAGGTTCTGACCGTTTTCTTGTTCTCTTTTTGCGCACCGGTTTCCTTTTTGTTCATGCCTCACTCGCCATAATCCTTCTTGCTCGCATATGTCGTTTCGCCCATGTACTCGCTCTTCATGCTGTAGAAATGGTCCTCGCTTTTACCGCTCAGGTTTATCGCGTACTTATCGTCGCTTTCTTTCTCCTCGTCAAACGCCTTCTTCACGACCATCTCGAATACCTTGTAGGGCGGGTCGACCTTGCATATTGTCTTGTCACTGGTCGCGAATCTCCATTTTTCCTTGCCGTTCAAGTCGATGCAATATAAATGGCAGTCCCACGAGCCGAAAAGAAGCAAGCTGTTCCAGATTGAAGGCGGGGACCATACCTGGCCGGAAGTTTTAAATCTCCACAGTTCTTTGCCTGTCTTCAGGTCGACACAATAAAGATTCATGTCTTCCGAACCGAAAAATATCTTGTTTTCGTTTATCAGAACGCCGACCGCAACCAGGCCGCCGACCTTGAAGCGCCATAATTCCTCGCCATCGAGTGAAATGGCGTAAAGTATCCCGTCCCTCGAGCCGTGGTAAACAACGCCCTTGTGAATTACGGGAGAGAAGCTGTTGCCATATTTGCCAGTCTTGAATCTCCAGAGTTCCTTGCCGGTTCTGGCGTCGACGGCATAGAGGTTGTTGTCCATGGAAGCGAAGTACACGATGCCCATGTGAACATTGCTAGGCGCTTCGCTGTATACCTCGTCGCCCGTCTTGAAGCGCCATATCTCTTTGCCCGTCTCCGCATTAACGCAGTAAAAATTGCCGTCTCCCGAACCGAAATATATCTTCTCCTCCCATTCGCTCGGTGGATAGAAAAGAGGGCCACCGGTTTTGAACCTCCATATCTCGTCGCCTTTCCTGTTGTCGACACAGTAAAGGTTGCCGTCGGTGCAACCGTAATAAATCACATTCCCTTTGCTCAGGGCCTTTGTCAGCCACCCGTTGCCAATCTTGGTTCTCCACAATAATTTGCCAGTTTTTTTGTCGATGGCATAAAATGAACCTCCATTGTTGCCTATGTATAAAACATCATTATTCAGGATTGGCGGGTTTCCGAAAACCTGCTCATCTGTTTTTAATTTCCAGGTCACATTTCCTGTGGCGCAGTCCAGGGCGTAAATATAATGGTCGCCGGAACCGAAATAAACAGTTGTTTCGCTGACAGCGGGCACGCAGTGTATGCTGCCTCCCGGGCCCACGCTGTAAAGCCGCGTTATGAGTTCGTTGGATTTCCTAACCTCGAAGTCCTCGAGCTCCATTTCAAATCCGGAGAACATTCCGCTGAGATTCATATTAATTAAATTGAAAACAATATTATTATAAGTGAAAGGTTGGGTATAGTGTCTGGTGATATTTATCGCTGTTTGTGATTATACGTATGACGAGGATTCGAGGCGCATCAAGATTGACTGCCTCGGCTGCGTTTACGGTGCGTCTGTCGAAGATTACGACAGCTGCATGTCGCTCGTAATAGACAAACTGCTAGCCAACAAGAACGTCGGCTCCATCGTGCTCGCGAAGGAGCGCGAATACGAGTACACGGGCGAGCAGGTCAAGATTCTCCTTGAAATCGCGAAGATTATCGAGGACGTCGTCAAGGAAAAGATAATTTCATATTCTTCGCTCAAGCCTGAGACCTGCGGACGCTGTTATCCCGACTTCTCGCAGAGGATGCAGTACATAGCCATCAACCTCCTGCGCCGCGACCCCGTGGGGGCGTACGTGGAGCTCGTCCGCGAGGGCCGCGAGCTTCTGATCAAGATGGGCAGGAAGGACGGCTGCCACAAATGCTACAGATATTACAAGGAAGACATAATAGACATGCTCAAAAAGAAGCTGGAAGCAACACGCATGATACAGCTGGCCAAGCCGCACCTAACAGGGTACCACATCGGCACGCGCGAGATATACAGGCAGGTTTTCACGCCGAGCGTAAGGCCGAATTTCATGCTCACGCGCTACATGATCACGCCGCCTGAAGGCGGCAAGTCAGTCGACCGCTATGCGATAGGCGACATACAGGTTGAGATTTACAAAGACCCCCACCATGCGCATTACATATACCATGTGATCCCACCGGAATTCAACCTGTCCGAGGAGAAATACGCTGTCATGGACGCGGCGAGGAGATACATGGCGTCGCACAGGCCGAAAACGGCTGAGTTCGTCCGCTCGGAAAAGGTCCGCGAGATTTTCTACAACATAGGACGCGATATGCTGCGCGAGGTCGCGGACAAGATGAACGTTTACATGACCGCGAAGGAGATAGACCAGCTCGCGAACATACTGACACGCTACACCGCAGGCCTCGGCGTGCTCGAGGTTCTGCTCGCCGACGAGAAGATACAGGACATCTACATCAACTCGCCCATAGAGAGCCAGCCAATAATGATATTCCACCAGAATTACCAGGAATGCCAGACGAACCTCATACCTACACGCGAGGACGCTGAAGCGTGGGCCACACGTCTAAGAATACAATCGGGAAGGCCGCTCGACGAGGCGAACCCCGTGCTCGACACGGACATCGCGGTCCCCGGAGGCAAGGCGAGGTTCGCCGTTATAACCAAGGGGCTCTCGCCCGAAGGCTTCGGCTTCGCCATAAGAAGGCACAGGGACAAGCCCTGGACGCTGCCGCTTTTCATAAAGTCAGCCATGCTAAGCCCGCTGGCCGCGGGAATGCTTTCATTTCTCGTCGACGGCTCTGTATCGATTCTAGTCGCAGGAGGCAGGGGCGCTGGGAAGACGAGCGTCCTCGGCGCGCTCATGCTCGAACTGCTGCCGAAAGTAAGAATCGTCACGATAGAAGACACGCTCGAACTTCCAATCGACCAGCTGAGGGACATCGGCTACAACATCGAGTCGCTCAAGTCGCGCTCGGTCATAACGCGCGTCGAGTCCGAAATGCCGGCCGAGGAGGCGCTGAGAACGGCGCTGCGTCTTGGAGACTCCGCACTCATAATAGGAGAAATCCGTTCCAAGGAGGCGTCCGCTCTTTACGAGGCGATGAGGATAGGCGCGCTATCGAACGTCGTCGCGGGAACGATACACGGCGAGTCGCCCTACGGCGTGTACGACAGGGTCGTCAATGACCTCGGCGTCCCGCCGACTAGCTTCAAGGCGACAGACCTGATCCTCATATGCAAATCCCTTCGCTCCGCCGACGGCATGCGACGTTTCAGGCGCATGACCGAAATCACTGAGGTGCGCAAGCACTGGGAGACGAACCCGCAGAAGGAAGGCGGCTTCATAAACCTCATGGAGTACTCCGGCAAGGAGGACGCGCTGAAGCCGACCGACACGCTGACGAACGGCGAGTCGGAAATCATAAACCGCGTCTCCTCGTATGTCAAAGAGTGGTCAGGCAACTGGGAGGCCGTGTGGGGCAACATACAGCTGCGAACGAAGATAAAAGAGGCGCTTGTAAAATTTGCCGACAAACTGAACATGCCCGAGCTCATGGAAGCCGAGTGGACCACGGCATCGAATTCCGAATACCATCTGCTGGTCGAGAGGATAAAAGAGGAGAGCGGCTCGGCCGACCCGAAAATTATTTACGACGAGTGGGAGAGATGGCTGAGGGAAAAAATAAAGGGCAGCAAAGCCTGAGATGATGCCGATTAATATTAATTCATCTATCAATAATTATGAGAAAACAGCTGATCGTCACATTTATAGTATTGATGGGCGTATTGCTCCTATCTAATCATGCAGCATTGGGTGCTGTTAACTGTTATACTAATTGCGAGGATGGCTGCTATCAATCTAAATATCGTGAAACTGACTGTCAGGATCTACCGGCTTCTAGCTGCACCGCATGCTTCAGTGGTGGCTATTGCACCGCAACCTGTGATTTAAGTTGTGGCGCACCTTGCGTAATTGACAACGACTGCCCGGACTATTGTATAGATGGGGAAACTTTAGGAACATCAGGCACATGCGAGTATGATTGTACCTGTTCATACACTTCCCAAAATTGTAACCTTGCGAATTACTACTATTGTTATGGCGGGAAAAAATATTATCGTGATTATGAGTGTGCCTACGGAAACTGCAATTCGTATTCCGATTCGGTATCAGAAGACTGCAATACTTACACGCACTACTACTGCAAGGGCAGCGATGTGCAAAAATACAACTACGATTGCGGCAACACTGTTTGCGGCACTACAACGTGCTACGGAACCAGGGTTCCGGGCGACTGGACAAATTGCCCTTCACTGAACGGATGCTCTGGTGCATGCCCCGGTTGTACGTATCAAGAATATGGCTGCACAGGCGGTAAAACATGCTCCGGTGATACATGCTGTGAAAAATCCACATCAGACTCGTATTGCGCTGTAAGCGGCACCTACGACACTGATAGTAGTTCAAGCTACTGTACTGCATGCAGCTTAACGTGGATGACTAATGCGCCAACATCAGGAACACGGTGCTGTGGCGATGACAGCCCTGACAATTCATACTACTATTCAGCAAATCCGACAACAGCAACATCACTCACATGTGAGCGATGCAATGCCGGAAGCTACGTGACTCCGATCGCATATTACGGCAACGGCTATTACGCAGGCTCGCTGACGACGTCAACAACAACCAAGTGTTATTATGGCGATATTATCTGCAGTGCCGCCAGCGGCGCGAACGGAACTAACGCGAACATATACGGCAATGGTTGGGCGAATGCTTCTGTTACAGCGGCGCCGGTGATATTGTGTTACTACGGCGACATGGGCTGCGGCGACGGGACGTATTCCAACGGGACCTCCGGCACATACTACGGAAACGGCTACATGCCGGGGAGCAGCACATCGAGGGTTTGCTACTACGGAGACATCTCATGCAGCGACGGCTCGGCGACCAACGGAACCACGCAAACAGTTTATGGCTGGGGATGGTATAACGCAAGCCTAACGACTTCGATAAGCGTTTCATGTTTGAGCGGAGCTGCGACTTGTTCAGACGGCAGCGCATCTAACGACACGATAAGCACGTTGTACGGCAACGGTTACATGCCGGGAAGCGGCACTTCAAGGACATGTTATTATGGTGATATTGCATGCTCGTCCGGCAGCGAGGCTGACGGGACGACAGCGACGGTTTACGGATGGGGCTGGTACAACGAGAGCCTGACGACTGCGCCAATCGTCGTGTGCAGGAAAAACGCGGGCTCATGCTTGGACGGCAGCTATGCGAACGGCTCCGCGGGCACGCTTTGCGGCAACGGTTATTTTTCCAGCTCAGCCGTTTCATGCACCGCCGCGGACAGGACCACGGCGGCAAGCGGTTATTGTTATTACGGTGATATCACATGCGCGGACGGAGCCGACGGCAACGGAACCGTGAGCGGCATTCTACGCGGCAACGGCTACACCGCAGGTAATCCCGCCACGGACGCTTCGGGCGTATGTTACTACGACGACATCGCTTGCTCCAACGGCGCCAGCGGCAACGGCTCAAGCGCAACTGTGTACGGCAACGGCTATTACAGCGGGGCGACATGCTACCACGGCGACTGGTCATGTGGCGACGGGACGTATGCGAACGGCAGCAGCTGCGCACTGGCATGCGGAGGCGTTGGAAGCGACTGCTGCACGAGCCAGAATATTTACACTGACACGGTCGGATGCTCCGGCTCAGGCTGCGCGCAAACAGATCACGAAAGGGACAGCGGTCAGAGCTATTGCACGGCAAGCGCGTCAGGCTGCACCGCATACTATTGGGGCATAGGGGGCGAGATTAACGCGAGCGTGTGCTGCGGTGACGACGCCAGCGAAAACCGCCTTGTCAGATTCTGCGGTTCATGGTGCGCATCGAATGCCAGCGACGACGCTTGCTGCGACGCCGCGGGCAAGTGCGTCTACAACGATGCCTGCTACGGCACGGGCTCATGTTATGCCGACGACGCTTACTGCGACGCGGGCACGTGGCATGACTCCGACGACGGTCAGTCTTATTGCGAATCATGCTCCGGCGCTGGAAGATGGAGCGCAGGCGGAGAGATATCGCCAACGACCTGCTGCAGCGACGACACTGGAGAGAATTACGCGTACAGAATCGCGGACGGCAGCATGGACAACGACTGGGCCACGAACTCCAGCGACAACGCTTGCTGCAACGCCGCAAACAAATGTGTCGCGGAAAGCGTGTGTTATGCGAGCGGCTCGCGCAGCGACGCTGATAGCGATGGCGATGATGACTACTGCAACGCCGGGACATGGTACGACTGCAACGCCGCCTCCGACTGCCCGGCCGGATACGACTGCTATGGCGGCGATTGCGTTGACGTGATAGACCTTTCTTATGTTCTTCCTACTCCGGTTCACGACTCAAGGAACACCGCAAACTCGGTGACAATAAATGCCACAGCCAACGACACCCAGAGCAACAACATCGATACGTGCACTCTGGAGTGGAACGGCGCTAACGAAACCATGACAAAGGTTGGCAGCGGCACTTATGTCATATGCCGCACAACGAAAGCGACCGTCGATGGGACGGATTACACTTTCAGGGTGTATGCCAACGACAGCGCGGGCGTGATAGAGCTCGAGAACCAGAGAAGCTTCACTGAAAATTCAAAACCATCGCTTTCTTCCGTAAGCATTAACACGAGCTTCGCAAAGAACGGTGATTATGTCACTGTTACAACTTCTGGAACTGGAGATCCGGATGCCGATTCATACTACATGCGCTGCGGCAACGCGAGCGGCGTCGAAAACGTCTGCAACTCCACGCTCGGAACCGGCGAGCGCAACTGTACTTTCGCCAGCGAATGGACGGACAGCGCCCAGCATATGGTTTACTGCCGCCTCTACGACGGCTATGAATATTCACAGGAAAGGAATGCGACGCTGACGTCGGACAACACGCCGCCAACGCCGGAACCAGCGCAAATGTCGTCGCTGGTATTGGGCTCGACTTCGGCGACCGTGACTTCCGTTGTGGCTAGCGACGGTGGCTCCGGCCTGCATGCGACGGCGTACAGGTTTCATGATTCAAGCGCCTGGAGCAGTTGGCAGGCTTCCAATGTTTATGTGAATTCGTCGCTCGAGCCGGACACGCAATACTGCTTCCGAGTGCAGTACAGGGACAACGTCAGCAACGTGGGAACGCAGAGCAGCGAAGCGTGCAGTTACACGCCCGCGGACCAGCCAAGCATGACGGGAGTCGCGTGCTATTACGACGGCACCCACCACTGCGAGGCGAATTTCTCAATGGGCTCGAACCCGACTGGAATCGACTATTACATTGACGAAACCACGGGCAGCGCAGGAGGCAGCGACAAGAACTGGACGACGTGGTCCGGCGAGGTTTCGTACACGGACGACGTCTCGCTCCCGCACGCCCAATACTGCTACAGGATAAAGGCGAGGAACCAGAACAACACGGAGACGGCGTATTCGCCGGCCGTATGCAACACGACTTATAACCACCAGCCTTCCGTTTCGGCGCCGAAAACCTACGATTCATCCATGACTCAGAAAAGCGCCTTCCGCGCAGGAAGGGCGATTTACATACGCATCAACGTCACCGACGGTGACGGAGCTGGTGACATAGGATCAGTAAGGATAAGGATACGAGACAACAGCAGCGACATACGCGTCAGCAACGCCGACATGACGCAACTTTCTGCGATAACTGACGGCTACGTTTACCAATACCAGTACACCATCCCCTCGAATGCGGATGGCGCGTGGTCAATTGAAATCACTGCCTCGGATTTAGGCGGCGCGGAAAGCGATGGCTCATCATCCTTCAGCGTCATATCGCTGAAGCTGAACGTACGCCTTGTTCTGAACGACACGCTCACGAAAACTTACGTGCCCGGCAGCGGCGAGAAGACATTCGGAGACCTAGCCTACGCATACTACCCGGCTCCGGAACAGTACTACATAGCATCATACGCTAACGACTCTCTTTACGGTCTTGTGTTCCAGAACAACGAACCGCTCGGCGTGCTCGTGGACAAAGGCGCATCCAACTTCACCATCGGCCTCGACCTCAAGTACCCGAATTCCATCACGTTCCTCGTCGCCTCCAAAGGCGACTGGAAGGCCATAAACAACAGAATCGCAGTCGTCAACAGCAGCAGGTTCCTGCAATACTCCGAACCGACTTTCTCATTCGGCCTCGGTGACAAATACCCGATGTCGGTCGTCCTCCGCTACGACGACATGGACATACTCGGCAGGAGGATGGACGTCGGCAGGGGCAGCAGCCAGATCGCCATAAGACACGAAGGCCTGTCCGGCCAGGAAATAGGCCTCAACATCTCAAGAAAATGAATCCATGCTTACTCGCCTGTTCTGCATCGTTCCGGCGCCTTGAAATATAAGCGGACTTGGATAATTAATAATCATGGCGAGCCTCTTCAAAAAAAAGAAAGGCGACAAGGCCAAAGAACAGGAAAAAGAGACCGTGCCGGACAGCATAATAAAAAGTTACCACAGGCTAAGTTTTCCGAACGAAGAAAGGGTCACTGTGACCTCCAGGGATTTCCAGCTTTTCAAGAAAAAGGAAGCACTCCCTTCAACATGGTTCGAAAGGCTGGCTGGAATTGCAGGCAAACTGCTTTCGGTCAACCCGCCTGACGAGAACACAAAAATCGAGCTGGACAACGCGATAGGCTTCACCGGCATGCGCGTCACCCCAAAGGACGTGACCGCGCTCGTTTACCTGACTATAATGTCCTTCGTCATTCTCTCAATAATACTCGCCGCGCTGGGCATGATACCCGCTATGGGCGTGCTGTTCATCTCCGCGGCGGGCGTCGGCCTCGGTTATTATTTTCTCAAGTACCCTCTCAACCAGATGAAAATGTACAGGATTGAAGCGTCGTCGCAGGTGGTGCTGGCTATTCTCTATATGGTCGTGTCGATGCGCGTCACCCCGAATCTCGAGCAGGCGCTCAGGTTCTCCGCGGCGAACGTCTCCGGCCCTCTCGCATGGGACCTGCGCAAGCTGCTGTGGGACATAGAGATGGGCAAGTATTATTCAGCATCGCACGCGATAACCGACTACATAGCCAAGTGGAAGGCGGAGAACGAGGAGTTCGCCGAAGCGCTGCGCCTCATCCGCGACTCGCGTACCCACAGCCCCGAGACGGCGGAGATAATTCTCGACGAGTCGCTTGACGTCATACTCGACGGCACGAAGACGCGCATGAAGCACTACGCCCAGGACCTCACCCTCCCTGTGAGCATAATACACATGATGGGTATAGTGCTTCCGATACTCGGCAGCATAATGGCGCCTCTAGCGGCCGTCTTCCTTTCCGACATCGCGAAGCCTGAATATTTCTTCGTAGGCTACGACGTCATCCTACCGATATTCATAGTATGGTTCATAAACTCGGTACTGAAGAAGCGGCCGACGACCTTTTCGCAGGTCGATACTTCCATGCACCCGGACCTGCCGCCAACGGGAAGCTTCAGCGTAAAGATGGGCAGCAAGAAAGTCAACCTCCCTGCCATGCCTTTCGCGCTTTTGGTGGCACTCGCGTTCACCATCATGCCGCTCCTGTTCTTCTCGCAGAACCCCGAGATTCTCCTGTCGGGCAAGGGAAACCATGACATATTTTCGCTGATCATGTCCATGCTCATAATAATGGGGATATCCTTCGGTCTCGCCACGTATTTCATACTCTCCAATTTCCAGCGCATAAAGATACAGAACGACGTGCTTAAGACGGAAAGCGAATTCGAGATGGCGCTGTTCCAGCTCGGCAACAGGATATCCGGAGGGATTCCGCCGGAACTCGCGCTGGAGAAATGCGAGGATGACGTGAAGGATCTGAGCATATCCGGGCTTTTCACCATCACGATAAGGAACATGAAAAATCTTGGCATGACTTTCAGGGAGGCGCTGCTGGACGAGAAGTACGGCGCGATACGCTACTACCCTAGCAACCTCATCAAGAACATAATGTACATGGTCGTCGACATCGCGAAGAAAGGCGTCAAATACGCGGCAGAGGGCATGCTCACCGTTTCCAAGTATCTCCGCAACATACGCGAGACGCAGGAGTACATACGCGACCTGCTGCAGGAGTCAGTTTCGTCGATGAAGTTTCAGGCGTACATGCTCACTCCCATGATCACAGGCCTGATCGTCTCGATGGCGCAGATAATCATAAAGGTGCTTTCGGTGCTGAGCTCCAAACTTGCAGGCCTGAGCTCGGGAAGCGACATGCCCATAAACATAAGCGGCGGCCTGCTGACGGGCGGCTCCGGCACTGCAAGCGTCTCGGCCGAGATGTTCCAGATAATAATAGGCATCTACCTGATAGAAATCATAATCATCCTGGCGATGTTCATGACCAAGATTTCGCAGGGAGAGAACAATGTCTATCAATGGTACACGGCTGGCAAGATGCTCATAATCGCCGTGGTAATGTACTTCCTCGTCGCGCTCGGAGCCTCGACGATGTTCGGCGACCTCATAAGCAGCGCCGTCGAGAGCATCTCGGGCTAGCGCAGGCGCAGGAAAACCAAAAACTAATTTTGAAAAACAGAAAGGGCCACGGCCGAGATTTGAACTCGGGCTAAGGGATCCACAGTCCCTTGTGCTGACCAGGCTACACCACCGCGGCCATAGTAATATAATGGTTTGTCTGTGTTTTAAAAATTTAAAAATAGCTGGCTGTTTATTTTTCCTCTTTCTTTTCGTGCGGTTTTTCCTGCGGTTTCTCCTGCGCCTCGGGGCGCATGAACGGGAAAAGAACAACATCGCGTATCGAGACCGAATCGGTAACCAGCATCGTCAAGCGGTCTATGCCGACTCCTAGGCCGGATGTAGGCGGCATGCCATATTCCAGCGCTTCGATGAAGTCGGTGTCGAGGCGCTGCGCCTCGTCATCGCCGCGCTTGAAGTCTTTTTCGGTTTCCTGCCAGTACGCTTTGAGCCTGTGCGGGTCGTTCTCCTCGCAGTAGGAAAGGCCCATCTCCCAGCCGTTAATGATGACCTCGAAAGACTCGTTAAGCCTCGGGTCTTCCTTCTTTATTTTAGCGAGGCCCGCCGCCTCGAACGGGTAATCGTAAACAAGCGTCGGCTGGATAAGCTTCGCCTGCACTAGCTCCTCGAACGTCGCTAATACAACATGCCCCCATGTCTCGCATTTCTCCAGCTTGGCTGAATCGACTCCTGCCTTGTGGGCCGCTTTCTTAGCTTCCTCGAACTTGTCCAGTTTCTCGAAATCCACGTGCGCATGCTCTTTTATCGCGTCCAAAAGGCTGATGCGCTTCCACGGCGTTTTCAGGTCGATTTCAGTGCCCTGATAATTTATCTTCGCGTGGCCGTGGACCTTCTTCACAATGAAGCTGAACATCTCCTCGGCGAAGGTCATGTTGTCTTTATAGTCGGCGTAGGCCCACATGGTCTCGACCTGCGTGAATTCGGGATTGTGAAGCTTGTCTATCCCTTCGTTTCTGAAGTCGCGCGAGAACTCGAATATCTTTTCATAACCTCCGACGATAAGCCGCTTGAGATAAAGCTCGTTCGAAATGCGCATGTAGACTTTCATGTCGAGGGCGTTGAGCTTCGACTCGAAAGGCCTTGCAGCCGCGCCGCCGTAAATGGGCTGGAGTATCGGAGTCTCGACTTCCACGAAGTCCCGCTCGGCCATGAAATCGCGTATGGCCTGCATGATTTTTGAACGGTTATCGAAAGTCTTCCGCACTTCCGGGCTGAGAATGAGGTCAACATAACGTTTGCGATAGCGCATCTCCTTGTCCTTCAGGCCGAACCAGTCTTTCGGCAAAGGCAGAAGCGACTTGGTGAGCAGCTCGAAGCCGTCCACGTGTATACTCAGCTCGCCGCGCTGCGTGCGGAGCACGCCGCCGTGGGCGCCCACGATATCGCCAGTGTTAATCATGCTGTCGAAAAACGCGAACTTCTCCGGCCCGACGCCTTTCTCGTCTATGAATAGCTGTATCTTGCCCGACGCATCCTGCAGGTCCGCGAATATGAGCTTGCCGTGCTTCCTTATCGACCTGAGCCGGCCGGCGACCGACGCTTTCGCCCCGTGAAGATGCTCGCCGTTCTTGAGGTCCTTCGCCTTCTCAGCGATTTCCCCCATCATGTGGGTTTTCTCGAAGCGCCTCTTGTACGGTTCATGCGCTTTCCTCAGCTCTTCGAGCTTCGCTTTTCGCTCCTCGATTTCGGAAGTCGATGAAACATCTTCTTTACCGCTTTTTTCACCCATAACAATGACCATAATTATTGAAACATTATTCTGCTTAAATAAGCTTGCTCATAACTATATAATATAAATTAAGTAGAATATTAAATAGGGGTAGCAGTATATTTTAATGAGGGTTATAATGGGAAGAAATCGTAACGTATTGTTAGGTACATTTGTTGTATTTTTTGCTATTTTGTTTTTGATTTATCCGAGTTCCGCGAACAGCCTAGGCAACTTCACGGTCTCCCCGGGCAGCGTGTACGTAAACTGGACCAGCGGCGTGATAAACATAACGTCGTTGAATGCCAACAATATCTCGTTCTATTACATACAAAACACGACTGAAGCAATAACGTCGCAATATTTCACCAGCAGCGCGTATCAGTCCGGCGATTATCCCAATTACGGCGACCAAAACAGTTCTAAATGTTTCACCATCGGTTCCAGCGGCATGAAATTCATTGTTCAGAACGCAAGCTCTGGCACGTATACGAATGCAACTGACCCGATGAACCAGACCAACACGACTCTTTACAACATCATCGCATACCAGTTCTGCCCGCCCGGCTATTACAACGGGACATTCAATGTCACACGCAACGACACGAGCGAATACGCGAACATCACTGCCATTATAAATATTCCCATAAATCCTTCCAACACTTTCTACGAACCCGACAGCACGGCTTTCGTGAAAGGAACGCTTGCAGCGAATTCTAGTCTCATACACAAATATTATTTCAACACTAGCATTGCGCAAAACCTGACCGGCATCACGATAAACATTTCTGGATGGTCACAGTACATTGACCTTTATCTTTTCAATTCCTCAGGGAGCCTGCTGACTAAATCCGTTGGAAGCGTAACGGCAGGTTATTATATGTATCAGAATCTGCCTACAACATCAGACATTTGGCAGATATGGGTGTGGGGCAACGTGACCTCACCGCAGGATTACTGGGCCAGCATGTATTTCACGACGCTCAACGTGACCAACACCAGCAACACCAACCAGAAAATAACCTCGATAAACTTCGGCGACCTCAGTCCTATGGGCAACCAGTCCTCACAGGTAAACATAACGCTCACGAACGTCGACACGAAGGAATGGAGCGGCGTTAAGGAGAAGAGCGAGATATATAGGACTGACGCATGGACCAACAGGAGCGCTGCAAGCGACTACTACTTCCTTGTACCGCACTTCGCGACCAAGGTAAAGGTCAAGATTGAGTGGACAGGCGGAACCCGCTGGTTCATATCACTCAATGATTCCAACAGGAATTTCTTAGGCAACAGCTCGATAAAGTTCCAGAGCGGAAACCTCACCAATACAGTCGAGGAAGAGAACGTGCTTTACGCTGGCACGATAAACACGGACAACGATGGCCTCTGGAAGATAACCGTTGGCAACACCACGGCCGCAGCGAACAATTACAACGTCACCGCACAGGTCTGGTACAACTCTGCGGCATGGCTCAGTTCAAACTATCCGACCGACGGCTTCAATTTCAAGGCTTCCAACGAAACGGAGAACGTGAGCAAGAACGTATCGCTTGGAATCGCGCTTCCGCTGCCGAACATAACAAACGGCAATTACAGCGGCTTCATCGATTATTACAGGCCGAACGAATGGGTCACGAGAATCCCGATATCTTTTACTGTCCGTGCCGGGACGCTTCTCGTCAACAACACGCTTGGCTCTGCGAGCGAGACGAAGAATGAAAACACCGGCTTCAACAGGGTAGGCGATAACATCGCCATCACGCTGCCCATAAACAACACCGGCGGATACGACATTTATTTCGTCAACACCACTTCGAACGGCACTCTTTGGAAAGACTCGAATTACATGAACTTCACTGTGGAGTGGCCTTCCAATCCCATACAAGCGAGTTCAAGCGCTAACCTGAAAATAAACATTACCATAAACACCAGCAAAACTGGGAATTCCGAGGGAATTTACATCGGACTGATAAGACTCAGCACGACAAACTCGACCAATTCATCATCGGTCTCTTATCCGTTCGACGTTTTTGACGTCAACCTTTCCGTCAACCTTTCGAGCTTACTGGTCGTAAACATAACCGCAGTCACGCCTACATTCATCGCCGCACCGACAAACAACACCAATAACATGACATTCAACGTGACGGTCCAACTCGCGAACGGAACAATAATATCAAAAGACCTCATGCCTATAAACGAAAACGATTTCGTAAACATGCAAATCGTGGACCAGAATTACAGCTCCAACACCCCCGAATTTGATGCGAATGTAAAGACGCTTACCGGCTACACCAATTCAAGCATAATCGCTCCATGGACCTCTGTATGCCCCACTGCAGGAGGATACTCGTACTGCAGAATAAACGGAACACTGGCCGCGGGCGCTCCGGGAGCGACCTACTACACGAGAATCACCGTCTCCGTCAACACGAGCAAGCTCGGAGGGACCGGCGACCTGAACCTTACGGGAACCGGCACGGGCGCGGCGCTCGTGACTGTCAACGACACGGGTCTTAGGATACATCCCAACATGTTCAACGATGATGATGACTTCTACGAGGGCAAGGACACGTATTATAAAGTGAACATAACCAACTACGGGCCTGTGGCCGTGAGCAACGCTATCCTGATGCTTAACAAGGGCACATCAGACGACTGCGCGGCAATACAAACCGTGGTGACATACGCCAGTTCATCATGCAGCGTCGGTACAGTGGCACAAAATGTAACAAACAGCAAAGTATGGATTGTCTCGCTTCCCGCTTACATGACCGGCGCCGTCAACTGCACGGTCACGTGGAGAATCGTTGCCGCTACTGTTAATGTCAATACGGACTGCCAAATGAATCTGGGCTTTGTAAGCAACCACACGAATTACGGTAACTATACAAAACTTATAATAACAGTCCTGAACAACGCGACGACCGCCGCTGATGAGGATTCCGGCCAGCAGGGCCAGCAGACGACGTGCACGAGCAACACGACCTGCACGAGCACCCAGTACTGCAAGAACAGCGCCTGCACAACGCTTACCTGCCAGAGCGGCTGGACCGCGGTCAACCACAAGTGCACGCCGAAAGCGGGCAGCCTTAATATAACAGATTACACGGCGAAAGTCTATGTCCTGCAGGGAAGCTCTAACACGACGAAAGTCACTGTCAAGAACACCGGAGGCTATACTTACACGACCAAGCTATCCGCTACGCCGCCGGTTGACGGCATAACCGCAGTAGTGACGCCGGCAAGCTACAACCTGGGAAGCGGCAACTCCGGCATATTCACCATAACGTTCAACGTCTCAGATTCTGTTGAAGTCGGCTATCACACCGTGGCGCTTAAAGCGTACGCTAACGAGAATTCCAGCGTCTACTTGACGAAAGACATAATAGTCGCGGTGCAGCCCAAGGAAAGCACGAAGGCGGATATAAACAATACGCGCGACGATCTGAAGGGCCTTTTCGCTTCCGTGACATCGCTGTTCAACAGCATGCCGCCGGGGCAGGACGCGAATTACACTCTCGCGAACAGGACTTACACCCGCATACTCAACATGTTCCAGGACATCGAGAACAACATAAACGCAGGCAATTACCTGGAAGCGAACAGCCTACTCAAGGAGCTGAACTCATCCATCACTGAATTCAAGCAGCAGGTGGACCAGCTCGGAGGCGGGGGCATAGGGTCGCTGCTTGGCGCGGGGATGGGCGGAACGCTGACGCTGGTCGCAATACTTGTCGTCATAATCGTGATAGGAGCCTTCCTGGCGTACCTGCTCATGCCGTCGAAAAAAGGGTATCACCCGGTCCTGGGCTACGTCTCGAAGGAGAAGGTGTCCATAACGCACAGGATTACGCATGTTTTCTCAAAGCTCAAGCTTGGCGGTAGGCAGAAGAGCCTGGGCGATTTCGGCAGGACTGCTGCGCCCTCGGTGCAGCCCGTCCCGTCGGTGGCGACGGCAAGGCCTGAATCTAATCAGCCTGAAAAGAGGACGTACATGGACGGCTATCACAAGCTCGACCAGTTCCCGCTGGCATACGACAAGAACAAATTCAAGGAAAAGAAATAAGCGCTGGTCACAACTATTTTTATTGTTATCAGGACAATAAATTCATATAGTTCCGGGAATGTGGTAGCCAATGGTAATGAGAGTAATCGGGGTGTCGCTGTTTTTCATCGCGCTGTTCACGCTGGCAGGCGTCCTTATAGGAGCGGCGGGCGTGCTCATAGGCTTCTGGGGCATGTATGTACTGGTTTTTCTGGGTGAGGCATTCTTCCTGATTTCAGTGCTGCTCATAGCAGTCGCTTATCATTATTCCCCGGCTATAATCCTGAAAAAATACAGGGCGAAGCCCAGCGACAAGAAAGAGCTGAACGACATTGTCGAGCAGATGGCGACCAACGCGAAAATTCCCACGCCGAAAGCCTACGTTCTTCCGCTTGACGTGCCGAACGCCTTCGCCGTCAGAGGCAAGGATGCCGTGGTCTGCGTCAGCGAAGGCGTGATGAGCATGAACAAAGGCGAAATCGAGAACATCGTCGCCCACGAGATCTGGCACATAGCCAACGGCGACGTTAAAATACAGCAGTTCGCTTCCTTTATAGCGGCGGCGCTGAGGCTGACCGTGATTTTCATACCCCTGGCAGTTTTCACGCTGAAGCTCGGGATTTCCGAGCGCATAGAATTCAAGGCGGATTATTACGCGACCAGGTTCTCGGGCAAGCCGCGCGACATGGCGTCGGCGCTGAACAAGATAAGCGAGACGGCGAGGCAGAACCCGATGCACGGCTCGCCAGCCTTCGAGAGCATATGGATAGTCAACCCGTTCAGGCGCGAAGGCTCAGGCCGCTGGTTCTACACGCACCCGCCAACGGCCAGGCGAACCAAGAGGGTCGACGAGATGGCGCACGAGGGCATGCCCGAGGTGCCAGAAGCTACGGAGGTGGATTGAATGGCAAAGAAAATTACAGAAAGCATCGACAAGGAGCTCAAGCTCCTTCACACGAAGATTGAGAGCGGCGGGCCGCAGATGCATTCGCTTTCGGACTTGCTCGAGAAAGTTATGCGCGACCTCAAGATATTCGACCAGAAGCGCCACCATCACGAGCAACTCGAGGACGACCTTAACATGCGCTTCGAGGCAATCGTGCTTTCGCTCGACAGGATAACTAAAATCCTGAAAGAGAACGGATTGCTGGTTCAGGGCTGAGAGCACTGGAGACTCCATTTGGATTTGAATAATGTTGAAAAAAGACGGTTTTTTAGGTATGATCTGGAGTTCCGGCAAAAGGTCTGATGGCTGCACAATTTCAAATGCTTCTTTTAGTTTACCTGGCATTTTATGCCATTCAGTATTTTATCCATCCGATTTTGATCAGCGGCGTAACCCGCCGGATATGTGAAATATGCAATATACATGCTCTTCCGGCTTTCACAATACCACATCATGCCGGTTGTTTTATCGCCCGACATCTTGTAGCGGAAGCTGCCATCCTGTTCTGTCTTGCCATTGATCCCGGTACTAAGGGAATACGCTATTTGCGCGAACTCTTCTTCCGAGGGCACGGTTGGCCTAGGCAGCCCATAGATTAAAAGTGACAGGTTGCCTTCTCTGAAAGTCACCATTCTCCTGGGCTGAAAGACGTACAAACTAACATTGTGGCGAATGTAACGATTATAGTACTTTGAACTGCTAAGATTCATCATCAAGCTGCCTGTTTCAAGGCCCATGAAGCCAAGAGGTCTTCCGTCAGGTCCAGAAAGGTTCACCAGCGGGGGGCTAAGGTCTCTAAAAGAAGAACCGCCGCTTACTATGTATTGCATGACAGGTATCACGCTATTGTTGATGACTTTGTTGCGGTTTGCTAAGGTATTGAACTCTATCACCGGTCTGTCGTCGGAATTAATCCCTCCCTTTGACGCAAAATCTCTCAGCACGCTGGTGTCTGCAACATAAAATGAGAAGAGGAGGTCTTGGTTTGAAAGGTATTGCCTCCCGGACATTTGACCCAAAGCTTTGAAGTCAGAACTTATTCTTCCCCTGAAAAGGGATTTTATCCTCCCATAGTCCATGTCAAGCTCTTTGTCTGATGCGATTATGTAGAGGTCGAGCCATTTATTTTCTGCCCAGAGCTGATAATAGGGGAACACGTGTCCTATCGTATTGAGCGAAGTTTGCAGGTCCTCCTTGTCGAAATCATAGGCTCCAATCCACTGCAAAAAGATGCCCCCGCTGTTCAGATGGTTTTTAATTATCTGATAGAATTCTTTTGTGAACAGGAAGCCCTCACCCTCCACCCATGGATTTGAAGGCTCAGATATTATGACGTCGTATTTGCTATCGGATGCTATAAGATAATTCCTCGCATCGGCAACAACAAGTTTCACCCTTGAGTCACTCAATGCATTCCTGTTTTCCTTTTGGAAATAGGTGTTCGCTTTGATAACAGTAGGATTAATCTCCAGCACATCTGCCCTTGAAATGTTGAAGTTCTCCAAGGCCCCGAGTGTTACACCGCTTCCTAGACCTATGAGCGCCACGCTCTCCGGATTCCTATGAAGCATCATTGGAATATATCCCGTAATAAGCTCGGTTACCGTGTCTGAGCCTGTGCTTGCGTCCGCTTTTCCGTTTATCAGGAGCGATTTAATGTTATTTCCTTCCTTTACCAGGACAGAACCATACAGGCCGAACTCTGAGAATGTGATGTTTGTGCTGGATCTTACGTCCTTTAGACTCTTGGCATAATCATCAAGAGTTGTGTATAGTTTTGCACGATAGAAAATACCGATTTTGTACGGATCTATGGACAGGTTAAGAACCAGTGTAATAATAAGCATTGCTAACCCGAAGGACAGCACAAAAGAAGGGAATTTCATGGGGAAGCCTCCGGTCATTAAAAGCGTGCCCGCAGCCAGCAGATTGACAGCCGCTGCCAGGCAAACGGTCTTCTCCGGTCCAAGGAAGGGCATCAGAACAAAGCCTGCCATGAATGAGCCAAACATGCCTCCGGCCGTATTAAGAGCGAATGTTTTGCCTATGCCCCCACCCACGCTGTTTTTCTCTATGATGACGGTATTCGCCACTGGGAATGTCATGCCCATAAGCATGGCCGGAAGCAGAAGCAGTGAAGCTGACAGGAACATCAGCAAAACGCTGAATACGAGGAATCCTGACGAGTTGAGATAAGCAAGCAGATAAATCACATCCATCTGGTTGAATAGCGGAATAAAGATAAGCGCGTACAGGCTTATCCCGACCTCCAGAAAGACAAGCAGGCTTACCGGATTGAATCTGCCGATATAACTCTTGACTGCCCAGCTGCCCAGCCCCATGCCGACCATGAAAATGGCGAGCATTGCGGAATATGCGTATGTGCCGGAGCCAAAAATCAGGGTAAGCAGCCTGCTGAAGGTAACTTCATAAACCAGAGCACTGAAACCTGAAAGAAACAGTGCAGTAAGTACCAGATTCTTCAGCTTCATGCTACCCCCTTATGCAGCGAATAACCTAAAGATATGTTGATAATGGCGGCCATTATGGTAGTCACAAGCAAACCCAGGTATGGCAAGAAAACAAAGCCTGCCAGCAACGCCCCAAACCCTCCAGCTGCTGTATCTGCGGAGTATATGTCAGCTATGTCAATGTTTATCTCTTTTGTATATATTTTGCTCATAATAGGAAAGGCCGCCCCGATGATAGCCGTTGGGACAATCAGGAACATGAAGGTCAAGACAAAGATGGAGATGGCCATCAGCGGTGAACTGCCGAATATCCCATAGAGGAAAAGATATGGATATTGCAGCAATCCCAGCAAAGGAATTGACATGATGCCATACGCGCCTAATGCGATTTCCAGCTTTGCGAAAACATGCAGCAGGTTTGTTCTCCTGTCCGCCTCCATACCGCATATGTAGGAACCCAGCGAAAGGCCTGCCATGAAAGATGTTAGAACTGCGCTCAGAGCGTAAACAGTTGTTCCGAAAACTAATGTGATCTGCCTGGTCCAGACCACCTCATAAACCAGCGATGTGAACATTAACATTCCAAACGAGAAGAGGAGTATCCTCCTGTTGAACTTCATATTTACACCAGTATATGATTTAGCCGCTCTTTGTCAGGATTAATCTTTTTTGGATATTTGGTGTTTACTTTTTATGTATAAAAAGGAGTGCTTCAAGGCTCCCCCTTTCCCCTTCTTTACAAAATACCTGACCATAAGTCGAAAGACGACTGAAGAAAGAAGCCTCTGTTGACGCGATCAGTTAGTGTTCAAGGGAGCCTGACGTTATCGCCTCCATTAAATCCCTACCCTGTCCATCCCGTATTCTTGGCCGCAAGGAGCGCCACGTCCGCATAATGGGTCAAGAGGTTGCAGGCGATCGTGCTTTCGCTCGAGAAGATAACGAAAATAATGAAGGCAAACGGGCTTATATAAAATTACATGTGAAAGAAGCCGTTCCCGAAGCCTGTTACCATGTTCCTGCCGTTGTTCTTTGAAACGTAAAGCGCCTTGTCCGCATAATGCGTAACCAGCCGCGAAGCGAAAATCTCCGGCTCTGTCTGCAGCAGCTCGTAATCACCAGGGAACTCCTTGAGATACTGGTTCACATTTTCCAGTATTTTTTTGACTTTAACCGGGTCTTTTTTTGAAAGTTCCAGGTATTTTTCAAGGAATTTCAGGGCATTCTGGTCGCCCTCGAAATAAGAGCGCACGACATTCCTGCCCCTCTCGCCGAGCACAAGCGGAACGCCCGCTGCCGTGTCGGATGTCACGCCGCCGCTCACGTTCACCCCGACGTGATCGAAGGTTTTTTCTCTAACCCTGTCCATCGTCGTGTAAGCCTTCATTAAAGCTGTATCCGGAAGTATGATCTGGAATTCCTCGCCGCCGTATCTTCCGACTGAGTCCGTCTCCCTGAAACCTATATCTTCAACGTCTTTAAAGTGATCCCTTCCTGTGAGAAAGTTGGCAAAATCCACCAAAACGTCATCTCCTTTGCCATGGCCGAACTGGTCGTTTATCTTCTTGAAAAAATCTATGTCCAGGATGCCCACTGAAAGCGGATGGCCTCTCATTGTTGCCTGAATTTCGCCCGCCAGCCTTTCGGTCATTGCCCTCCTGTTGTAAACTCCCGTGAGGGGGTCTGTTCCGATCAAGTCAGCAAAAGCATTCTCTAGGCCAGCGCTTTCGCTGCCGCTGTTTCTTATGAGTTCCACTATCCTGTAATATGCCCCTTTGTTAAACCCCATATTATTCACTAACAAATAGTAACATTCTATGACATATAAAGCTTTTAGCGACGGGGAGTAACGCAGAAATGAGGCCTATTTCTTGGCCGGCGGCGGACTGGCTGCCTTGGGCTTGCCGGCTAAGCTTTCATACTCTTTTTTCAGGACAGCGAGCCTAGTGTCGAGCGCCTTCCTTTCCTTATCATAGGTCGCCTTGTCTATAAGGTTGTCCTTCTGGACTATCCTGAACGCGCCCATGTCCCTGTATATCTTCATCATGTCGCTTTTCACGTCTTTCGCGGTCCTCTTGGCAGGCGCTTTCGCCGCGCCCGGCCTCACGCCGGATTCCAGCTCCTTCTTGAGTTCCATGATCCTGAAAAGCATTATGGCTATTGTTATGAGTATCGCTATGAGCACGCCGACGAGTATCGTTTTCTCGAGTATGGCGGTCACGCTCGCGGCCGTCATCACGGAAACCATGTAGTAAAGCGCGATTATGATTCCGAGAAGAAATATGGTCACTATGGTGTAATCGTTTTCCTTCATGGCGCACATGATATAATTTTCCCCCAGTTCCTTATTAAGCTGAGAGGGCTCCGGCCACGCAAACGGCCCCAAACCCCCGGCCTGCGGCCGCGCCAAAGCTTTATATATATATTATATAGTATATAGCATACAAATCCAATACGGGGGGATAAAATGGCAAACGTAACATTCGAAACTGTGAAAGCAGAAGAGATAAAATTCGGTAGGAACAACTTCCTAGAAGTTGCGCGAAAGAAAGCGACAACGGAGCAGGGAGAAAACGAGTTCATAGCAATTTCTCGTGGATTCTTCCTTCCAGACGGAACGAAGAAATTCAAGAGATCCATTGCAATACCGGACGAACAGGAAATAAAGGACTTCATAGCAAAAAGCATAGCAGAGTTCTAAATCCATTCGGCCGATTTAAAAACCGAACGAACTGACTTTATTTTTAATTTTTCTTTCTTATTATCCGGTCAGACCTAGCTCTGGACATTAAAAATAAAAAAGAAGGGTTCGCTTCACCCTATGTAGCCTTCTTCCTTTCCTGTCACGATTTCCTCGGTCCGCTCCACCTTTTTCGAAGGCTTCGGCAGCTTTATCGTGCCGTGTTTCTTCTCGTAACCTTCCACTGACTTTTTCAGCGTCTCGAGGAAGATTTTCGCAAACTTGATGTCAAGGATTATGACGTTGTGCTTGACTGCAATCGTCTGCTGCTGCTTGTCCTGTATCTGGTCGATTCTCGGCGTGTTCTGCTTGAAATCCAGAATGAACTTCGACGGGTTGTATATTATGCTTATAGAATCCGAGTAAAACGCCCCGTCACGATGGTCTATCTGAATGTTAATGCTCTTTTCCATTTCCATTAAAACACCCCCATGATATGCGAACATGAAATGCGCGCACTGATTATCTGAATATTGTCGCCGTTATTAATAACTTTTCCGCGCCCAGGCAATTTTCCTGATTACCTGAAAAGATTAAGCAGGAGCGGCGACGCGTTCATCAGGAGAAGCACGATTATTATGGAAAGCACTATCTTCAGGAGCAGTTCCTTGTTCTTCCTTCTTACCCTGAAATCAGCCATAATCTCCTCGAACATCTTGCCGCCGTCGAAAGGCGAGACAGGCAGCAGGTTGACGAGCGCGATGTTAAAGCTTAGGAAGAAAATCCAGAAAAGCGTCGGCGCCAGGAAGAATGCCGCTTCCGTCTGCAACCGGTATTTGGTGCGGAAGGCCTCTTTGATGTTGTACGTCTGCTGCAGGTCGATGCCGATATAGCCGCGGCTGGCGTTGTCCGGCCTCGACGTAAGCGTGATGTTGAAAGTGCCGTTCGTAGTGACGAACGTCGCGGTCTGGTTAGGCTTCAGGCCCGCAACAACCTTGTTGAACGTGTCCGAGCTGTTGGTCTTAAGGCCGTTTATCTCCGTTATCACGAAGCCCTTCTGCAGGATGCCGCTGGCCGGCGTGTTGTTCATGACATTCGCGATCACCATGCCCGTCGGCTCTGTAATCGCGTCTATAGCCGGAGCCAGAACAAAAAATATAAGCAATATTGACAGAATCGCGACTATCAGGTTGGTGAACGAGCCGACAGCGTATATCCTCATCTTCTCCCTGCTCCTACGCAACCGCATTATGCGCTCGTCAGGTTCGACGAACGCGCCGATGGGGATGACACTCGCCGTGAGGATGCCAACCGACTTCAGGCGGATTTTGTGCGCCCGCGTGAGGATGCCATGAGCCAGCTCGTGCGGCACGAGCAGGCATATGATAGCTATGAGCGCCTGCCAGAACGGGATGAATATGCCGGTACCGGGGAAGAAGAAGCCCGGCCCCTCCTCGCTGATTGTCGGCAGCAGCGGCGAGACGCCCGGCACGTTGCTCTGCGCCATAGCGATTTTGAACGCCTGCGAGAAGAGAGTGCTGACCAGCAGGGCAGGCACGCCGAAAACGCCGACGAGCGCTGCGACGAACGGCCTGAACGCGGCGACGTCGGAGAAGCCCGGGTAAATGGAGAACATGATTGTCGCCATCACGGCCGCGCCCGCAAGGAAGTGGAAAACCGGCTTTCCGGTTTTTCTCAGTAGCACGGCGCCTGCGACCAGCACAAAGACACCGGCAAGAGCCGGCTCGGGGCCGACCGATGTGAATGTCAGGACCAGGGCTGCGATGCCCACCAGCACGTTTATGAGCCAGGTATTGCGGTATCTGGAAACGTAATAAGCGCCGAAGCCGCCGAAAGAAACGACTATCGCCACGTCGCCGAAAAACTTCCAGAAGGCCGGGGACAACCTCGCTACCCTGTCGACGAAATTGAGGCCGTGCCTCGTCTCCAGCATGAAGAACACAATGTACCTCTTGAACTTCGTCCTGTACAGTAACACGAATCCGGCGACGAAAACGACCAGGCCAGCGAGGAGATAATTGTTGCCCAAAAGGCCGAATATGGCCAGCGGCACCCCTATGGCAAGCACTAGCACAACCAGCAGTACTGGAGAAATATTCTTAAATGCGTCCGCAAATGCCATACTGATATTTTGGTCGCAGACGGTTAAATATCATCGCGATTTCTTTCGGCAATCAGCTTAAAACCGGCGTGCACCTTTTCGAAGACTTTCCTTATGTTCGGAGTGCGTATGTTGAGCGCACCGTCCTCGAAGAACTCGGCGAACTTCCTCCTGGCTCCGGCGTTGCGCTCGTTTTTGGCGTACTCGAGCGCCTGCATGCACATCTCGAGCTTGTCCAAGTCCCTGACGAGCTGGGCTTCCTTTGTTTTCCTCGTGCAGAACTCTTCCCACAGGCCGCGGATTTCATTCGCTTCAGCGGCCGGCAGCAGCGCCAGCATCTTTTCCATTCCGTCCGCTTCCAGCTTTCGTTTCTTCGCGAGGGGAACGCTCCGCTCCTCGCCCCTGACGCGGTCAGGAATGTCGCCTGAAAACGCCTCGCCTATGTCATGCACGAGCGCCATTTTCGCGCATTTTTCCGTGTCCATGCCCAGCTTTTTCGAGTAGATGTAAGCGAGAACAGACAGCATGAACGAGTGGTCGGCGACGCTTTCAGGCGCTTTAACGCCTTTCAGGACCCAGCCCGTCCTTTTCAGGCGCTTCAGGTCCAATGCTTTTCCTGCGAATTCGGAAAAATCGAAATCCATAAAATCAATAACAAATCCGGCTTTATAAAATTCCGCAATTATTTAAATCACATACGAATATAGAATAAAGATTGAAACCTGCAGATGGTTTCGATGCGCGGGGGTACCCAAGCGGTCAACGGGGCTAGGCTAAGGTTCACGGCTTTGCTCGTAATCTGGCCTGAAGAAAGGGTTAATCCCTTAATGATTAGATACCTAGTGGCTTAGTGCCTTCCAGGGTTCGAATCCCTGCTCCCGCATAAGCCTTTTGAGAAAAGGCTTTACTGAAAAATACAAAAAGACATGGTTTTCCGCGAGCGCTTTTTCCAAAGGATCTCAAAGAAAAACTTTTATATACCTTGATGATAATAATTAGAGATTAATTAGGCACAAATGTAACTTTATTTGGTGATTGTTTGAAGATAAAAATCATAAGCAACAAGGGAGAGAACCTCAGGTTTGTTCTTGAGGGAGTGACGCCCGCATTCGCGAACGCGCTCAGAAGGATAATGATATCAGAGGTGCCGAATATGACGATAGACTCAGTCGAGCTGCAGGACAACACTTCCGCGCTGTTCGACGAGATAGTCGCGCACAGGCTCGGCATGCTGCCGCTGGCGTTCGACTCGGACAAGTTCAACATGGCCGGCGAATGCAAGTGCGAAGGCAAAGGCTGCCCTTTATGCCAGGTTTTCTTCGCGCTCGAGAAAACGGGACCGGCGATGGTTTATTCGTCCGACCTCAAGTCATCCAACAAGAACGTGAAACCGACATCTCCTGATTTCCCCATAGTCAAGCTTCTGAAGGAACAGCATCTAAAGCTCGAGGCAACGGCAAGGCTTGGAACCGGCAGGGAGCACGCGAAATTCCAGGCAGCGAACGCGAGCTACACATACGTCCTTTCGATAGAGTGCTCAAAGCACGACGACGTCAAGAGGATAGCGAATGCATGCCCAAAGGCATTGCTGGACGTCAAAGGAACGAAGCTGCTCATGGTCGACCCGTACAAATGCGATGAGTGCAAAGCCTGCGAGGAAGCAAGCGGCGGCGACGTGAAGGTCGTGGGAGACCCGACAAAATTCGTTTTCACGGTGGAAAGCATTTCCGGCCTTGATCCGGAATACATAGTCGAAAAATCAGCGCAGATCCTTGAAGAAAAAGCAAAGGAGTTCAGGGAGCAGCTAAAGGAAGTGTGACGGTTACGCTAAAGCTAATCGCTTCCTGGATTTTCGGTGGAATTCTCGTATCCGTTGGTTCGTGGATAATGGGCCACGCGGAAGTGAATGCCGGCGTTTCAGGCGTCGCCTATGTAATAGCGGTATCCGTTGCATTCATTCTTATTCTGCTGGGCGGGCTCGTGTGGATAAGCGTCGCGACGGCGACGTCGAAGCACTGAGACCGGGCAAGTTTCCGGGAAATGCAAAACAATAAAAGGGAAATGCCACCAATAATAAAACATGTTAACGGAAAACGAAAAACAGATTCTTGGAATATTCAACGAGCGCCTTCTCGTGAGAAAAGACGAACTGAAGAGCTTGCTGAACCAGAGCGGCTTCAATGACGGCATCGTCATTATCAACAAGCTCAGCGGCATGGGCTACCTGAAATTCATCGAGGCCGTGGGCTCGCCATGCTACACCATCACGCAGGACGGCATCAGGGTGCTCAAAGGATAAAAATCACCCTTACTTCTTTTTTATTACAATCAAACCAAATCACTTAATAGTTATAGCCCTGTCGTCTAGCGGTCAAGGATACCGGGCTTTGGATTCACGAAGTCCAAAACTTCGAGCAGGCGCTGCCTGCAGTGAGAGAAGAAACCCGGCGACGGCGGTTCGAATCCGCCCGGGGCTATTTATTTTTGCTCAATCCTCGCTGGTCAGGCGTGATAGAGCTTGAACGAGCCGCGCGTGTTCCTGCCCTGGCTGGTAATGCTCACGTCCAGTGAGAGCGGCGCGGGCGACGGGGGCGAAGCGAGCCAGCCCGTGCAGTTGAGTACGTATGCGATTTCGATGGAGTATTCCCTGCCGTGCTCCTCAAGGAACGACATTTTTATCTTCTCGATTCTGGACGCGAAGCTGTCCTTGGTCTCGTTGCAATAATAGGTATTGTTAATCGTTGCGTTGACCATGCCTACTATGTTCCCGAAAAGCTCGGCGTCCCTGGCCTCGAAGGGTTTCGTCATGTCTATGGCAGAATACTGGAAAAGCGCCTGCTGCACGACAAAAAGCATGCCTATGAGAAACACGACGGCAACAAGAAACAGCTGTCCTTTTTTCCGACCCATGAAAATAATTTGAGAAGATTAAATAAAAAGCAAGAGACAGGCTAAGCAACGGAGGGGTGAGCTTCCATCTGCCAGAGCCTACTCTCTCTTGAACCTGAATGTGTCGCTTTCGCTGTTCACCGCAAATGACGCATGCCGTTCAAGCGAGCAGCGGTATGCCCAGTTCTTTGTGCACCAGCCTGTGGACATCCTGCGTCGCGTGCTCGTGCGGTTCGCAGCCGAGCTTGCCCATTATGTAAGGCGACTTGACGCCCGTCACGATGGTTATGACCTTCATTTTGTTCTTGAACGACGGGTCTATCCTCGCGCCCCATATGACCGACGCGTCCGGGTCGAGCTGCTTGCAGACGTATTCGCCTATCCTGCTGACTTCCTCGAGGCGAAGGTCATTACCTCCGGTTATGTGTATGAGTGCCCCGCTCCCGCCATGATAGTCGACGTCGAGCAGCGGGTTCGACATGGCCCTGATTATGCACTCTTCAGCGCGCTCCTTCGAATCCGCTTCGCCGAAGCCGACCGTCGCGACTCCGCCCGAATGCATTATCGCCTTAACGTCGGCGTAGTCCAGATTGACAAGCGACGGCTGCGATATCGTTTCCGTTATGCCTTTTATCATGTTCGCAACCAGGTCGTCCGCGACTGAAAAGGCCTGCTTAAGCGGAAGGTTGCCCGCTATCTTGAGCAGGCGATCGTTCTCTATAGCGATCACGGTATCGCAGTGCTGCCTCAGGTTGTATAAGCCGTCTTCAGCCTTGCCCATGCGCGCGCCCTCGACCTTGAAAGGCATGGTTACGTTAGCTATAACAATCGCTCCGGCTTCCTTGGCTATCCTCGCCACAACAGGCGCTGCGCCCGTTCCAGTTCCCCCGCCCATGCCGGCCACCAAAAACAACATGTCTATGCCTTCAAGCATCTTCTTGATCTCGCGCTCGCTTTCCTCGGCTGCCTTCTTTCCGACAGCAGCATATCCTCCGGCGCCCAGGCCCTTTGTAAGCTCCTTGCCTATGAGGAACTTGTTGCCCGCGCGCGAGGTCGTCAGGTGTCGCGCGTCCGTGTTTATGGCTATGGTCTTAGCCCCGCTTATGCCTATGTCCGTCAGCCTAGTTATTGTATTGCATCCGCCGCCTCCGATTCCCATCACCATTATCTTGGCATTGATGGAATCAAGGCCAAACTCGTCTTTGAGTTTCTGGTCAAAGTCGCATATTTCGACTCCCTGGCCAGGTATCTTTGCCGGCGCCTGCACGGCATTCGCCACCGTCACGGTTTCGGTTGCCGGTGCCACGCTCACGTTAGAGCCTCCGTCTTCAATCACTATTTCTCCCATCCATCTCACCCCTTAATTCGAAGCATTCCACCACTCAAAAATATATTTTCGATTTGTTGTTTTCGAGCAGCGAAATGTATTTATGTTCTTTTTTCAATTACTTTCCAGAAAACTAGCTTATACTTAAGGATAACACTGAAAAACTAGATTCAATGAACTCAATTCGTCGCCAAACGAACTGGGTTCGCACGAAGGCAACTTCGCCAAAAGTTGCCGTCTAATCCCCTATTTCTGATGTCGTTTCGAACAGTTTGAATAATTTACATTAATTAGTTCCCTTTTTGCTATATAAGCTTTTCCTTCCCGTTCCGGCTGAAAGGAGCGTTTTTAGGCCTTTTTCGCCTCTTTCCAGGAAGCGCTTTCCCGCCTAAAACAGCGTCGCTTCATATCGAAAAATACCCCAGAAAAGCTTTATATATACTCAAATTAATTACTTAACAGAGATAACACATCTAGGGGGTAAATGGGTTATCTCAGAATTATAGAAAACAGAAAAGGGTGCTTGAGATGACAGCAATAACAAACGTGCTAGGGAAATATGGAAGGACGATTGGAATAGATGATTCTCCGGTCAGCCTGGCAGGATTCATATTCAAGGGAATAAAAGGAATAGGAAAACTTCTGGAAGGACTCAGTTCCTACGAAATAGGATTCGGACCAGAGGAAGAACTTGGTAACTTCGAACACGTGGGAAAATACAACGGAAAAAACGTTTATGCCGGCTCAAACGGAGCTATAGGCAGGCTTCTCAATGAATACGGCGACCCAGGTCACAAAGGCGGTAAGATAAACTACGGTGCTGCCTTCAGGGATAATGTTTTCGTACTGGACGAACTTGTCAGCGGGGCAGCGGACAGTGGAAGGGCCGACCCGCTTTCGAACCTTAAGCTCAAATATGTGCTGGATCACGAGATTGCAGAACTTCAGGGAGTAGGACACAAAAATGCCCATAAAATAGCAAAAGAAAAAACGGGCCTTAATTTCACAGGTTTAACATTCGCGAGGTATTAGTAAAGGGTGGAATAAATTATGAACGCGCTCGCCATGCAGCTTTATGAAGGTGGAATCGGCGGAGATGTAGGACTGGACGGCCATTCCGGCGCGGGAAGGGGCGGCGGAGCCGTTCTAAAAATTCCATACGGTGTTAACAATTTATACAGACGCCGTGGAGTCATCCCTCAGATAATGCCTCAAGACGGCGGCGAATCCGATGGTACTGGCTATTCCCATCCACTGCAAAATGTTTTCGAGGGCCTTTGCAAACTGATAGGCAACCGACTTGTTTACCATGCATCCAAAGCTGTCAAATTGCCAGAAAATGACAATTTAATCAACATCTTTTTGAAAGGTGTAAAGAGCTCATTCGAAAAAACCACGGACCAGACGTATTATTCTGAAGCTAAAAAGTATTTCCCGTTTTTCGCGCAGAGGTATGGCTTCTGGAAGGGTTTCAGCAAAGTGGATAGGATTTATACAATGGTATTAGATAAAGACGGAAAAAAGATTGAAAAGCCGTTATTCGTTCTGAAAAAGGGTGAGAAGGAGCCATCCAGCTTTGAGGACGTACAGAAGCAGAGGGGTGTTTCCCCGGCAAATCCCGAATTGTTCGCGCGTTATTACAATGATATTTGCAGCCTCACAGGCTCGCTCGAAAGATACACCAATTCGAGCCTTAAAGACATAGAGGATCTGATACCCTTTAAGAGAGATTTGGCAGAAATCGATATGAACAACATCCAGAGTTTTGGAAAAATCACGGACACGCCTGTACAAAGAAGCGAAAACGGCCAAACTTTCATTATCAGAAAATATGAAAAGCCGCATGGCCTGACAACTTACTTGCCCAACGAAGCATTCAACTGGGTCTATGATTTCATGGATATATTGTTTTACGGTCCGGTACAGGCTTTGTTCGGCTCTGAATTCGCAAAACAGGCTGTCGCAGAAGCTGAATCAACGGCTCATATCAATTTAAGAAGAAGTGCATCTTCATCGCTGAGCGGCAGAGAACCGGTGAAATGGGAATCGGCTGCTTAATCGATTAAACATATCCATAAATTTAAACCTGATGAGCCAATAAATTAACATGGCGGCGGACATATTCCAGATGCTTGTTGACATTCTAAAGATAAACCAGAACCTCATCACTGAATACGCCTCGCAGGGCACACTTTACCAGATGTTTTACCTCTTCATATTTCCCACGGTTTTCATAGTGTTTTTCATCTGGATTCTTTCAAACAGCATGATAAAGGGGCACGGCGGCATGAGGCTCATAATAGCATTATGCGTATACGCGTTCATCATACTTCAGGGTTATTACAGCTTTTTCGTGTCCATGAGCAAATTCTGGCTTTTTGGCCTTCTGATACTTGGATTCCTGTATCTTATAATACCCAAGCTAAGCGGAGGTGGCGCTAAAGGGATGACTGGCGGAGGGGTTGTAGGCTATATCGAAGGCATCACCGGAAAGAAGCTGAACCCTCTGAAGGCCGCCGAATACAGCCAGAAAATAAAAAGAGACATAGTGATATTGGAAAATAACAAGCGAGCACTCCAGAAAGAGGCAGACAAATTGAAGAGAGACCCGAAAGCGGCAGAACAGATATTCGACCAGATAGCGCACGTTGATGTGGCCCTAACAACCCTGCAGAGGTTCCTGCAGACCGGCGATTTCGCGGATTATGAGAAATGGAGAAACGGCAGCGGATTGTTCAAGTGATGTTATGACTGACATATTCAGCGTTTTGGGCGGCGGCATGTTCTCGATGGAAATCATACTGCCGTTCTTCCTTGTGCTCGCCATCGTGTATGGCGCACTCGAGATATCCAAGGTCTTCACCAACAAGGGCGTGAAGGCGATAATAGCGGTCGTTTTCGCGTTCTTCACCATAATGAACTCGCAGGTCATCGCGTTCATAAACTCGATTTTGCCTTATGCCGCGATGATTTTCGTGGTCATATTCATAGCCTGGATACTGCTCAAACCGCTCAGGGGCGGCAGCGGCAGGAAAGGCATGGACCCCGTCCTCATAGTTGTCATACTCGTTCTGGTATTCGTCCTGCTCGCGAGGATGCAGGCAACGGATTACCTTCCGGAAAACAGCATTCTAGCGAATTCTAACCTTCTCTGGATTGTGGGCATACTGGTGGTGGCCGTTGTTCTCTGGAAGGTCTACAAGATGGGCCAGGCCCCGGCCGGCGGATAATTAAAAGCGGATTTTACATAAATTAAAAAGCGATATCCACCGAGGAAGATATACTTATAAAGGTTATATTATAATAGATTATTATGGCAGACGGAATATTCGGAACTTTGGTTCAAAACATGTCAAGAATTGGATTCTTCCAGTTCTTGTTTCCGTTCCTGCTTGCTTTAGCGATAGTCTACGGACTTCTTAGCTGGGCATTGAAGGACCAGTTACCCAAATCAGCGAGGGCATTGATTGCATTAATAGCGGCTTTCTTCGTGATGCTTTACTCCAGCTGGAACGTGATGGTGGTGACTTTCTTCGCCAACCTTTTCGGACCATTCCTGGCAGTAGCAGTGGGCTTGCTGGTTATAGTCATGCTCTTTGCCATAGTAGGCTTCGACGTGAAGACGCTTACCACTGGCAAATACAGCAAATGGTTACTGGTGCTCCTTATCGTCTTCATAGGCATAGTCCTATTCTTTGGCGCGGGAGCGGCATGGCTCATAAACGTACCAGGGTTCGCAATTGGGTCTGACTTCTGGACAGTGATATTCTTCATAATAATACTCGCTGTCGTGATGTTCTGGCTATCGCAGGAAAGCGGCGGAGGCGGAACGCCAGCACCAGCTGGTAAGACTTAAATTTTTTTATTTTTTGCTTTATTTTGACTCTCCCAGCGCAAGTAATATTTAATTCCGGCAGGACAAGACATTCATGGGAGCATGAAAAGAAAAAAGCCGGAAGCCTGGACGAGAATCGCGAAGGAACGCATCGGGCTGCTTCTGGCGCAGGCTGAAAGCGAATCAGGGAAGCATCCTGAGCGCGCGAAACGCTACGTCGAACTCGCGAGAAAAATCGGCATGCGTTACAACGTGCGGACAGACGCAAAAGCAAGGTTCTGCAAAAAATGCTCGTCTCTCCTGAAGCCCGGCGTCAGCTGCAGGGTCCGCCTGCGCAAGGACAAACAGGCCGTTGTCGTCACGTGCCTCGCCTGTGGCGCCGTCTCGCGCCATCCTTATATACGCGAGAAGAAAATTATTAAACAAAGGGAAAAGGCATGAAGCTCATCATAATCCTCAGCGTGCTCGTGATTTTCATATCCTGCTTTTTCGTATTCTTCACTTTCGACTCGATGATAAAGACCAAGATGGTGTGCGACTACAAGGAGAAGTTCACGTGCAACGTGGGCGAACTCAGCTCGAGCATAGTGTTCGGCATAATGATAGTGGCCATGTTCCTTTTCGTGGACACGCTGGTGGTTTACATACTGGTCAAGACATGGGTGCCGAACCTCTTCATGTACGGCTACAGTACGTAGAAATCATTGAAACGGGGCAATGCAGGTGTATTCCTTTTTATCAGCTATTCCACGCCCAGCAGTTTCCTGAAAAGCAGCGTGCCCACGAACGACAGGAGTATGTACCACGCTATCCAGTTAAGATACGTCCAGCCGGCAAACGGCATGGTAAACGGCAGCGCGATGGCGGTGTCCATCTTGGTGAGATTGAGGCTCTGGGGGTCGACAGCCCAGTTTACGCCGCCTATTTTGACCTGGTCACCTTTTGATAAGACTTTTTCATCCGCAAGGTTGCCGTTGCCGTTCGTGTCGAGCGTCACCTTTATCTCGCTGTCGCTTATTTTCTCGGCCTTCAGCGAACCGTTGAAGCTGCCGTAGGCGAAATACCCGGCTGCAGTTTTTTCGTCCAGCTGCGTGGTCTGGACGCTTACGCCGCCGTAGGCCTGGCTTATGAAGCCCAGCAGTATGAGAACGATACCGAGGCCGATAATCATCGGCTTCATGTTGATGCGCATCTGCTTCTGGCTGAGCTTCATCATGTCGCTCATGTACTCGTTCGCTTTCTTAATGTCCTTGTTCTTCTGCGCTTCCTTGGATTTCTCCCTGTAGAATGCCATGTCCTTCTTTATCTGACGCATCTCCTCGGGTTTCGTGAAAATCCTGTAGAGCCCGCTGAGCACAAGCGCAAGGCCGAGCGACCACAAAAATATTTCCTGGTAAGGCAAAAACATAGTAAAAAGTCTCCTATTGCTTCAGCAGCTCCGAAAGCTCTTTGACCGAATCGATCATTTTCCTATCCCTGAACTTTATTATTTTCAGCGCGGAACCGGCGGCCGAAGCGTAGATGGAAGCGTAATAGCGGTTTATTTTCTGGTGCTCTATCGCGGCGTCGTCTTTGGCTATGAGGTCATCCGCTTTCTCTAGTATGACCAGCGTGTCTGGCTTGAATGAGCGGAAGAACTCGTCTGGTATGGCGCGCACGTAGCCGTGCTTGGTGGCGAAGGTGAGATACCCGTTGACTATTATGTCTCCCCTCTGACCCTTGAGACTTGTTATGAGCGTTTTTTCCAGCTTCTCGTAGAATCTCGAGGCGACCCGCCTGACCGCTTCCATGTCGGGTATGTCGCCTATCTCATCCGCCAGGCTTCCTATCTTGTCGAAGTCGATCACTGCGAAGTCGTTTTTTCGCCCGGACCGCTGCAGAGCCAGGTCGACAAGGGTCTCCTTGTCTATGCCTGCCAGCCCGGAAATGAAAATCAGTTTCATAACATCCCTCTTAACCCCCTTTAGTTTTCTTCTGATTCGATTCTATAAATATTACTACTGGGCCTTTAAAATAGTTTTCAGCTTCGCTATGAGGCTGTCGTCCCCGGGGTCCTTGCCGCGGAGCAGACCCAGGTAGATGGTCACGAAGTCGAGCACGTACATGGTCGACAACGCTCTCGAAAGCTCGTAAGGATAAACGGACCAGACCTCTATCACCGAGCGCGCCGACTTTTTCAGCAGCTGCTTGGTGAAATCGATTCTCTTGCGTATGTGCTCGCTCTCGCTGTTGTCGCGGATGATTATGACCGAGAAGTTGCGGGCGAGGTCGGCGTCTTCCCAGCCGATTATGGAATTGTGGTTAAGCTCCGGGTACGTTTCGGACAGCGATACGACCTTCGAGTTCTCGTTGAACTGCGTTCTAGCGCGATAAACCACAGGCTCGTATATGCCGAAGCCGTGCACGACGGGGACCGAACCGACAAGCTTGAACGCTATCCTTTTGGCCGGGTTGTCCTTGAGAGGCGTGGAGGGCTTTATTTCATCGCGCGTCTCCTTCAGATTATTTATAACGAGGTCTAGGTTCTGCTTTTCTATGAACTTTATCTTTTCCAGCACGATCACTATCGGGAAAAACATGTAGCCCATCGCAAAGCGGGGCTTGAGCCCTTTGGGCGCCTTTATGCAGGCAATGCTGCGCTTGAAGCATTGCCTTTCCAGCTCGCCGCCCGAAGTGACGGCGATTATTTCGCATTTCCTTTTGACAGCTTCCCCGAATGCGCTAAGCGTTTCCTCGGTGTCGCCGGAGTAGCTTATGAAGAAGACCAGGTCCTTGCTTTTCACGTATGCCGGAAGTCCGTATCCCCTGAGCACGCGTATTTCCTTGTTGGGGAATATGCCCGCCAGCATCTCGCCCGCTATGCCCGAGCCGCCCATCCCGCACAGGAAAATCCTTTCCGGCCTGGACATCTTGAGCTTCTCGCAGAACTTCTTTCCGACGGCTATGGCCTCCTCACACTGCTCAGGGAATTTTTCGAGCGAAGCGACGACCCTGGAAACATCGAGCTTTTCAATCTCTTTCGCGTCGTCGAGAATCATGCTTTCTCCTTTTTGCATTTCTCTCCTTTGCCGCTTTTTGCTTCCCTTCTCCCCGGGGTTATCTCGCTGAAACCCGTGTATTTTACGAGCGCTTTAGGGATGCGTATGCTGCCGTCCTTCTGCTGGCAGTTCTCCAGAATCGCGGTTATCGCGCGTTCTGTCGCTATCGCGGTCGAGTTGAGCGTGTGAATCGTTTCTGTCTCGCCGCTCTTGTTCATGAAGCGTATGCCCAGTTTCCTCGGCTGGTAATCGGTGCAGTTGGAGCATGATACCATCTCGCGGAACTTGCCCTGCGAGGGCATCCATGCCTCCAGATCGTATTTTATCGCTGCGTTGTCGTTCATCTCTCCGGAGCAGACCGAGATAATCCTGTAAGAAATGCCCAGCTTCTGGTAAATCTCTTCCGCGTTGCCTATAAGCTTACCGAACCACTTGTCGGATTCGTCGGGCTTGCAGAAGACGAACTGCTCGACCTTGTCGAACTGGTGTACCCTGAAAATGCCTTTGGTGTCCTTGCCGTGCGAGCCTGCTTCCCGCCGGAAGTTCGTGGAGAAGCCCGCATACGCCTTGGGCAGGTCCTTCTCCTGGAAAATCTCGCCCATGTGGTACGCGGCGAGCGTTTGTTCGGCGGTCGCGATGAGGAACAAATCCTCGCCGTCGATCTTGTAGAGCTGGCTCTCGAAATCCGCCAGTTCTGCCACGCCTGACATCGCCGATTTCTGCAGCATGAAGGGGGTCCACATGGGGGTGAAGCCCTTCTCTATAAGGAAGTCGAAAGCGAAGCGTATGAGCGCCAGGTTAAGGATGACCAGCTCGTTCTTCAGGTAATAGAATCTCGCTCCCGCGAGCTTCGATGCCTTTTCCATGTCGGCGAGGTCGAGGCTTTCCAGCATCTCCGTGTGACCCCTGGGCTCGAAATGCATCGGCTCGAACTCGAGCTTGCCGCGCGTGTCGCGCTTGAAGCTTTCCATGTCTGTCATAAGAACGAGGGGTTTGCCCCATGCGCGGATGAACTTGTTCTCCTGGTCGCCCCTGCCGATGTTCACGTCCTTGTGCAAAATGTTGCCTATCTTGTACCTGTAAACGTCGCGCTCGGCCAGGAGCTTTTCCGCCTTTTTGTCGCTTTCCTCTATGTCCCCGTTTATCTTTTTCATTTCCCCGATTTTTTCTTCCACTTTTTTGCACGCCTTCTTAGCCTCGGCTATTTCGCGCGAGACGACGTTGCGCCTGTGCTTTAGCGCTTCTACGTGTTTAAGCACGTCGCGCCACTTCTTGTCGAGCTCGATGACTTTCTCGACGACGGCGGGGTTCTTGAATCTCTTCTTCTCCGACTCTATTATGGCTTCCGGATTCGTCCTGAAAAGTTGTATGTCAAGCATTCGCTCACCTGAACCCCCTCGTCACTCCCCTGCGTCGTAATTGACTATGGTGAAAACATCATATTTTTTCAGCTTGTCGCGGCCCTTGAGAAAGCTGAGCTCTACCAGGACCGCTATTCCCACGACGTTTCCGCCCAGCCTTTCGACGAGCTTCGTCGCCGCCTCGAGCGTGCCGCCGGTCGCCAGCAAATCGTCGACTATCAGAACGGCTTCGCCGCTGCTTATCGCGTCCTCATGGATTTCGAACGCGTCCTTGGAGTATTCGGTATCGAATTCCTCCCGTATCTTTTTCCAAGGCAGCTTGCCAGGCTTCCTGAGCGGCACGAAACCCGCGCCCAGCTCGTAGGCTATCGCGGAACCGAGAATGAAGCCGCGGCTTTCGGCGGAAACGATCTTGTCTATGCGCTTCCCCCTGAAATGCGAAAGCATTTCCACGACGGCATGGTGGAACGCCTTGCCGTCCTGAAGCAGCGTGGTGATGTCCTTGAACATTATGCCCTGCTTAGGAAAATGAGGAACCGTGCGTATTTTAGCCTTGAGGTCGATTGCTTCAGCCTGCTGTTTCATATTATCAATATTGATTCATATGTTTATAAAAAATCGTGCGCATGGGGCGCGCGGCGTTCGCATGACTTTCTAAATTTTCATGTCGGGCTTGCGCCTGTTCCTGATTACTTTGAACAGCTCGAACCACATGGTGCTGAGGACCGCCGCAGAGAGCGACAGCATAATTATTACCGGTCCCGGGCTGGCGAAATGAAATATTTCCATGAGCGGAGGGATTGTTACGGTAAGCGTAAGGAACAGCAGAGTCGCCATTATTATACACCACAACGCAGTGTTTTTCGAGAACAGCGTTTTTCTTATCGTCCTGGTCCACGAGCGGTTCGTCATTATCAGGCCCAGGTTGGTTATCACTATCGTTATGAATGCCAGGGCGCGCGCCTCATCTTCGCCGTGGCCGCGATAAAGCGCAATCAGGAAAACAGCGAGCACGGCTATAAGCACGACCATGCCCTGCAGGAAGCTGGCGATTATCCTCTTCCTGCCGAAAAGCGGCTCATTGATGTCCGCGGGCGGGCGTTTCATCACGTCTTCCTCTTCTTTCTCGGTCTCGAAAACAATTGTGCATACAGGGTCTATTATCAGCTCAAGAAATGCGATATGGACCGGCAATAGCACGAGAGGCCAGTTGAACAGGACTGGCAGGAATGACATCCCGGCTATGGGAACGTGCACCGAGAGTATGTATGACATGGCTTTTTCAAGGTTGTCGGAAATTCTCCTCCCGAGCCTTATTGCGTGGACTATTGATGCGAAATGGTCGTCGAGCAGCACAAGCGCCGAAGCCTCTCTAGCGACGTCGGTGCCTCGCCCTCCCATCGCGATGCCTATGTGCGCAGCCTTGAGCGCCGGCGCGTCGTTCACACCATCGCCGGTCATCACGACGATTTCGCCGTTCTCTTTAAGCGCTTCGACTATCCTGAGCTTCTGCTCGGGTACCACGCGCGCGAACACGCACACGTCTTTTATACGATTCCTCAGCTCGGACTCGCTCATCTTGTCCAGCTCGGGGCCGGTAATTATATTGTCGTGAGGCCTGAGCCCTACCTGCCTGGCGATGTTCTGCGCGGTGATTGGATAATCGCCGGTTATCATGACGACCCTTACGCCCGCGTTGTAGCATTCGGCAATCGCGTCGGCGACGCCCGGCCTCACGGGGTCCTCCAGGCCGATAAGGCCTATGAATTTGAATTTGAAATCGTGCTGGCCGTCGGGCAGGTCGGCTTTGCTGAAAGACGCTTTAGCTACGCCTATGACCCTGAGGCCTTCAACCGCCATTTCCTGGATATTTTCCTCGAGCTTCACGAATTCGCTTTTCTCCATGTGGCACAGGTCAGCAATCGCCTCTGGCGCGCCTTTCGCGGCTATGACGTAATCCTTGCCGTCGGGCGACTTCCATACATGCGAAAGAGCGAGCAGCTTCCTTGAAAGCGGATACTCTTTCACGAGCTCCCAGTTGTTGTGTATGTGCTCGGTACCGGAAAGCGCGTGGCTGCCAAGTTCCTTGATGGCCTTTTCCATCGGGTCGAACGCGTCCTTCTGGCTTGCAAGTATGCCGTATTCCACGAGGCAGTGGAAGTTCTCTGGCATGGTTTTTTTGTCTGCGGGGGCGATGTCGTGAAATTCGCCCGAAGCGAAAATCTTTTTCACGGTCATGCGATTGAGCGTGATGGTCCCTGTCTTGTCCGCGCAGAGCACGGTTGCCGAACCCAACGTATGGATGGCCTGGCTGCGGCGCGTGAGGACGTTCTTCTGCGAGATGCGCCACGCGCCAAGCGCTAGAAATATAGTAAGAACGACCGGGAATTCTTCAGGCAGTATGGCCATCGTCAGCGTGATGCCGACCAGAATCGCGTTCAGCCAGCTGCCTCTCGTGAGGCCGTAAATTATCACGACAGCCGCGCACAGGACTATGCTTATGACCACCATGTTTTTTACAAGCTTGCCGGTCTGCTTTTTCAGCGGCGTCTCCTCGTCGCTTTCAAGCGACTGCAAAGCCTTTCCTATTTTGCCCATCTCGCTGCCGAGGCCTGTCGCCAGGACGCGGGCGGTGCCATAACCCTGCACAACCAGCGTGCCCGAGTAAACAAAGGGGAGGTCATCTCCGCCCGGCTTGCCCATCTGCATGTTTTCGCTGCCTTCAGTCTTCCTCACAGGAACCGATTCTCCTGTAAGCAGCGACTCGTCAACGAGCATGTTGCTGCACTCGAGCATGACCGCGTCCGCCGGCACGCGGTCGCCCTCGTTCAACACTATTATATCTCCTCTGACCACCTCGCGGCCTGCGATCCTTATTTGCTTGCCATCGCGTATGACAAGGGCGCGCGGGCTGGACAGGTCGCGCAGCGCTTCGAGCGTGCGCTCGGTCTTGTGCTCCTGGTAGAAGGTTATGCCCAGGACAACGAAAACAAAACCAAGAAGTATGAGCGCCTCCTCGGTGTCACCGAGCAGCAGGTAAATTATGCCGCCGCCTATGAGGAGAAGGAACATCGGCTCTCTCAAGATTTCGAAAGCCATTGAAAAAATGCTACGCTTCTTGGTGGAAGGAAGCTCGTTGTAACCGTCCTGCGCCAGCCTCTTCGTGACCTCTTCCTGCGACAGGCCCTTGATGTTTTCAACGTCTTCCTTTTTCATAAGATAATCTTTGCCATTTTAGATTTAAAGGTATCTTTAAACGCTCTCGCTCTTCTCGAAGAAATAAGCTCCCAGCGCAACCATGGTAACGGAAATGCCAAGCAGGACCACCAAGTCGAAAATCATGCTGAACGTCGAGGCACCGATAAGCGACGCTCGCAGGCCGTCAATGCCGTACGTCAGCGGGTCGATGTAAGAAACGACTTTTATGAAACCCGGCAGGTTGTCGATGGGGAACAGCGCGCCGGACAAAAAGAACAGCGGGAATATGACGAAGTTCATTATAAGGTTGAAGCCCTGCATGTCGCGCATCTTAGACGCGAAAATCAGGCCCAGGCCTATGAACGCCGTCGCTATGAGCAGCATGAACACGGCAGCCATGATGAACGACGCGAAAGATGGTATGCCGAAGCCTATGACCATCGAGATTGAAAGTATAAGTATGCCCTGTATCATGGCGGTCGTCGCGCCGCCGGCGATTCTGCCAAGCACGATCGAGACGCGGCTCACGGGCGCTATCATTATTTCCTTTAAGAAACCGAACTCCCTGTCCCATAGGACTGAGATGCCGGCGAACATGGAAGTAAAGAGCATGCCCATGCCTATTATGCCGGGCACGAGGAAGTTTATGTAGCTCACGCCGCCGCCCATGCCTGGGATTGACATGCCTGAAAAGCCCATGCCCATGAACGACAGGAACAGTAACGGCATCGCCAGCATGCCGATTATCCTGGACTTCGCCCTCACAAATCTCTTCATTTCCCTGAGCCACAGGACATAAACCGCGTTGAAATTTATCATCATGATATCAGCCTTTACATGCCATGTCCTCTTCTCATCATCGGGCCGCGCAATACACTATGGTCAACCTCCTGCTCCCTGATGGTCTTGCCCGTGAAGTGAAGGAACACGTCCTCGAGGCTCGGCTTGCGCAGGTTGACCGAGCCTATGTTTACGCCCATCCTGGGCGCTGCGCAGACTAGCTCCGGTATCCTTTTTTCTCCGTGGTCCATGGTGAGGTGCAGTTCTCCCTCGCGCATCTTGACGTTTTTTATCCACTTGAGCGATTTTACGTATTTCATGTATTTTTCCGTTTTGCCGCTGACTTCAAGGTGAACCACGTCGCCGCCCAGGACGTCTTTCAGTCTTTTCGGCGTGTCCAGCGCGACGATCTTTCCATGATCGACGATCGCTATCCGGTTGCAGAGGTAATCCGCCTCCTCCATGTAGTGCGTGGTGAGAATGATGGTCACGCCGGTCTCCCTGTTCAGCTTCTTTATATATTCCCAGATGTGGCGCCGGGTCTGCGCATCAAGGCCGAGAGTCGGCTCGTCGAGGAACAGCACCTTGGGATTCTGTATAAGGCCCCTCGCTATTTCCAGGCGGCGCTTCATGCCGCCGGAATATTTCTCCACAAGCAGGTTTGCCTTGTCCGAGAGCTCGACGAGTGCCAGGACCTCGTCCACCTTTCTCTTTATTTCATCCCGGCGCATCCCGTACATCATGCCGTGGAACTCGAGGTTTTCCCTTCCACTCAGCTTGTTGTCGAGCGCGGGCTCCTGGAAAACGATGCCGATGCTCCTCCTCACGCTGTCGGTGTTTTTGGAAACGTCAAAGCCGGCGACTTCCGCGTGGCCTGACGTGGTTCTCAGAAGGGTGGAGAGCATGTTTATCGTCGTAGTCTTGCCAGCGCCGTTTGGCCCGAGCAGGCCGAACAGCTCGCCGCTCTCGACAGCGAAGGATATCGAATCGACTGCAGTGAAGCCGTTGAATTTCTTAGTCAGATTCTCGACTTTTATCGCCTGCATGATAACACCGCACAAAAAACATAACTTCGAGACAAGTAAATGTATCCGGGGTTTAAATAATTTTATTTTCTAGGAATTTCGCAAAAATAACCGGAGTTTTCAGTCTATGTGTTCGGAAAATATAAAAGAAAAAGGGAAGCGGCATTAAGCCGCAGCTTTGCCAGAATTATGACTGCTTATCGGGATTAGAATTCCTCGTCTTCCTCTTCCGTCGTTTCTTCCTGCGTCTCTTCCTCTTCTTCCTCGACAACTTTTTTCTTACCCTTCTTGTCGAATGCCATAATTTCACACTCCCAAGTTTAAACTATGCCAAGAGCTTATTGATTTTTTATGCACCGGACT
>Ga0315275_10000140_pt1 | contig 55531 bp, 63 predicted proteins | sample YL17G03_0_MG_FD_205557 | JGI IMG/M metagenome (GOLD analysis project Ga0315275, IMG submission 205557) | Sediment microbial communities from Yellowstone Lake, YNP, Wyoming, USA - YL17G03_0 | ecosystem: Environmental > Aquatic > Freshwater > Lake > Sediment | place: USA: Wyoming | collected... | reverse complement strand
TATTAATAATATCGAAATAATAATTATCTTGCGAAAGCCGAGCGAGCCCAAACGAGCAGGCGAGCGAAATGGGCGAACAGGTGAGCCAGTCAAACGGACAGGATTGGCGGGCGAATTCGCGAGGGGGCGAGCGAGACACTCTTTGCGAAGCAATATGTTAAGCTTGTTGGTTTGCTTTACAACAAAGCAAAATTTTAAATATGCCTTTTTCTTAATGTGCATATAAAAAAGAGGAAAAATGAACAAGAAAGCACAATCAGGAGTTATAACAGCGGTTTTGCTTATTCTTATATCTTTAGCTGCAGTTGTAATTGTCTGGAATGTTGTTCAAGGAATTGTTGAAAAAGGAGTGGGAAGAACAGGCACAGATATTGAATCAATGTTTGTTCAGTTGGAAGTTGAAGATAGGAGTGTAAATTTAGCGGGTAGTAAGTTACAATTTTCTATAACAAGAGGCTCTGATAATGCAGAAATTAAATCTCTGAAAGTTAGTTTATCAGGAAAAAATGCTGCTAACGGCCCAATCACTAGAACCTATGAAATAAAAAAAGAAGAGCATGGATTACCAGGTCCTTTGGAAACAAAAACCTATATATTAACAAATGTTGGTGACATGATCAATAAAAATGGGGTGACTCTTTTAGTTTATGCTGTAAATGAAGCAGGAAAACCTTCTGCTGTTGCTGCAGAATATAAGCCAGAGCAAATAGTAGGAACTACAATTACTGCGGAAGGTACTACTATTTCCCCTCTAAATTGTGTTTCTGATTGGGAAGATCAACTATCTGCTTGTGTTAGCTATAAAACACAAACAATAAGAAAAGATAAAAATGGATGCTTACCAGATGAAGTAGTATCTACTTCTGAAAATTGCGACTGCGCTCAATGTGTATGTCCTGACTTGACACCACAAATTGGCAGTTGTGATACTAATGGAATTAAAACAACAACAATAACTGATCCTACAGACTGTGGGCGTGGCAGTGTTGCAAAAAGTTATTGTATAGATGAAAATGATCCTGCTCTTATTTCAATGTGGAAGTTTGAAGGAAACACAAATGATAAAAAAGGAGTGAATAATGGGAATTTAGTTGGGGGACCAACTTATGAAGCTGGAAAATCTGGGCAAGCTTTAAAGTTTGATGGAGTTGATGATTATGTTAGTGTGCCTCATAGCACTTCTTTAGAACCTTTAAATGAATTAACTTACACTGCTTGGATTTATCCATTAAAAGTAGATGGGGCTAATTATGTAATTCTTCAAAAAAATGATGAGAATGTAGCCACTTTTAGGTATAAAAGATTTTATATAGGTTATGGTATATTAAGATTTGGAGTATATAATGGAAATACAATTGTTTATGATTCTGGTTTTTCAATCACAGTTAATACATGGAGCCATGTCGCTCTTACTATTGATGAAGATGCATTTGTTAAAATGTATGTTAATGGGGCGCAGGTTTATTCAAATACTAATTTAATTGGCGACATTTTAATAACTGAAAATGAACCATTAACTATTGGCGCAAGATTACATACTTGTTCTCCTAGTTCATATTTCAAAGGCACCCTCGATGAAGTCATGATTTACAATAAGGCTTTAACTGCAAATGAAATAAAAGGAGTTTATTGCTCTCAGGGCGGGAGTGGGGCTAATTGTCCGCCACTTTAAATACACTTTTTGATTGATAACAGCAACTTTAATTTGTTTTAGAATTTAATCATTATTAATAAGAAAGCAAGGCTTTGCTGAAATGCTAGTAAATTAACAAAAATCTCTAAAAACCACTAATTCTTACTCCTTTAAATTATTCCATTAAAACAGTTATTTATTAATGTTTTATTTGGTATTTATCCTTTAACAAATTTTTATAATGGTTTCACCAAAGCAAAAAATAGTAAGAAGAGATTGTGAATAAGGGTAAAGATTTATGATTAATCGTACCCTAATTTATTTGTAGGTAAAATAGTTATGATTTATAATAGTATGTAACTTAACCCAATCTTGCAAGCTTTTCCCGGATTTCTTGAAGTTGAGCCTCAATATCTTTTCTGTGTTTTGTCTCTTCAAAACTTTCTTTTGTCTGGAAAGATGCCTCTTCTAATTCTTTCACTGTCACTTCTTCTGTTTCTCTTGGCAGTTCGCTGTTTAATTCTCTGATATTTTTTTTGAAATTTGTCAGCTTGGCTTTAAATTTTGTCTTTAGAATAAGCTCTCTTCTTCTCCAGTTTTTATAACTTTTTAGGCTTTTCAATAACTCAAGCATATTAATCTGCGCAGAAAGAAATTCTTTTTTCCCATGCACAGCTTCATGATTATCGAGCTGTATAAATAGGTTTCTCATTTTTCATAGTTTGTTAATTTATTAACTTTAGATGTTTTTGATAAAATTTTTATTTTATTTTAGAGAAAATATTCTGGTTTATAGCGTCTATTCGCATTTTTAAAGCTTCAATTTCTTTTTCCCATTTTGTCAATTCCTCCTCTTCTCTTTGTTTTGTTTCTTTAATCTCTTTAAAAAGTTCTTCAATTTCAGAAATCTTGCTGTATATTTCCTGGAAATTATTGTACGCATTTCTGAATTTGTCTATTCTAACATATATAGGCTCTTCTTTTAGCAGCTGTTTTTTTTGTGTTGGTAATTGTTGAAATTGAGCAATTGGCGGCATCAGAGAAGGCTGAGGCAGTTTTATTTTTGCAGGGGAAGAGATTTCAAGTGTTCTTTTTTCTTTAGGAGGCTCTAAAATAATATCAGATTCTTGCTCTGAACGTTCAAATTGCGAGCCTAAAAAAGAAGGCAAACTACCAATTTCCCTTACTTTAGATTTAGTTTCTGGCAACTCAGGAAGATCTGGCATTTGAGGGAGCTCAGGCAGTTCTGGTAGCTCTGACAGTTCTGATATTCCCCCCCTTGTACCAACCTCTTTTTTTCTAAAAAATCCCATACTATCTATCCTAAAATAATATATAAATAGGTTTGCATAAACTATAGAATAGTAACAGAAAAACGAAAGATATTTATTCAGCCTGCCTCTTTATTTTTGATGCAGGTTAATCTTCTTAAGGGGATAGTTGAAGAAATTGCTGGAAAACAGGCAAGAGAGATTGTTGACTTATTGGTATGGAAAAAAGATGTAAATGAATTTTTAATAGCAAAAAAGTTAAAGTTGACTATAAATCAAACACGCAATATCCTTTATAAGCTGTCTGAAAGCGGGTTAGTCAGTTTTATAAGAAAAAAAGATAAAAGGAAGGGATGGTATATTTATTTCTGGACAATAGACAGCTTAAAATCCTTGGAATTTTTGGAAAAAAAACTTTTGGAAGAAATTTTTCAGCTGAAAAATCAGCTGAAAAACAGGAAAATAAGGAGATTTTATTTTTGTAAAACATGCAATGTTGAGGTTGGGGAGGAAACAGCCCTGCTAAGCCAGTTTACCTGCCATGAATGCGGGCAAGTTTATGATCTGTCAGAAAATATAGAGCCGATTAAACAATTAGAAAGCAAAATAAACAAATTAGAAAAAAGTATAGAGACGATCAGAGAGGAAGAAAAGAAAATAAAAGAAGTGCTGGAAAAAAAAGTAAGGAGAAAAGGCGGGAAAAAGATGGGAAAGAAAAACTTAAAAAAAGTGAAAAAGCGAATTAAGAAGATAGTAAGGAAGCAAATAAAGAAAGAAAAAAATAGAGTAGAGAAGATAGTAAGGAAGCAAATAAAGAAAGAAAAAAATAGAGTAGAGAAGATAGTAAGGAAGCAAATAAAGAAAGAAAAAAATAGAGTAGAGAGGGCAGTAAGGAAGCAAATAAAAAAGGGAAAAATTAAAGTGAAGAAAAAAGTAAGAGAGATTATAAAGAGATTAAAGAAAAAGAAAAAATAAAGTGAAAAATTTATAGTTAAAAATAAAAAGGAAAAAGTAAGAGAGATTATAAAGAGATTAAAGAAAAAGAAAAAATAAAAAGAGGAAAAAGAAGAGAAAAATAAAGCTAAAGAAACTAAAGGAGAAAAGAAAATATAAAAAGGGGAAAATGAGAGAAAAAAATGATAGAGAATAAATATCATATTAAAAAATTCAAGAGGGATTTAGTTAGTAATTTTAATAATATTAAATTTTAATGGAGGCGGCAAGCCAAAATCAAATGTTGAGCTATGTGTGATACAATGAGAGACTCAAGAAAATTAAGATACTATAATTTAAGAGAAAAAAAACCAAGTTTTTTCTCTGGATGGAGCGTGACAAACTGGCTTATTCTAATAAATGTAGTTTTTTTTATAATTACTTTTAGTTTGATGTTTGTTTCTGAAAAGTATCTTTCTTATTTCGCTTTACAGCCCATTGCTTTTTTAAACGGCAGATTTTGGACTCTTCTGACCAGCATGTTTATGCATGGAAATTTTTTTCATTTATTCATAAATATGTTTGTTTTGTTTTCTTTAGGAAACTTATGCGAGAAAATTATAGGAAGAAAAAGATTTTTAGGGTTTTATTTAATTTCAGGAATTCTCGCGGGGCTAGTTTTTATTTTATTTGCTTATTTTTTTGGCTCCAGTGAAACAGGAAGTTTAGCTGAAAGAGTTTTTGGAAGCCCTTTAGCATATGCTGTAGGTGCAAGCGGGGCTATATTTGCTATAGCTGGATTGTTCATGATACTTACGCCAAGGCTTAGATTTATGATAATATTCTTGCCTTTTTTCTCTCTTCCAGCTTATATAATGATACCGATTGTTCTGTTTGTTACTTGGATAGTTTCGTCTTCTGTTGGCTGGGGAATAGGAAACACAGCGCATTTTGGAGGGTTTTTAGCTGGCTTTTTTTACGGGCTTTATTTAAGGCAGAAGTACAAAAGAAAAACAAAAATGATTGCAGAGTATTTTTCAGGGTAAAAAGGTTTATTAAAAATTTGTTGTAAGAGATTATTAATTAACATTTGTTAATATAATATTTTTAATTAAAATTTGCTTTAAAAGATTATCAAAATGTATTTTAAAAAATAACTATTAATCAAACTTTATTAATCTGATATTTTTAATTGAGGGGCTTCTAAAAATAGGAGATAATGGTTGCTATTTACGTATCAAAATAAGAGCATTTCAGTAAAATTACTAACAAAAAGCTTTATAAGTTAAACTTAATTATTGATAACATTACAATAAGATGAAAATTGAGGAAAAAAGAGAGTAATTATTGATAAGATGAAAATTGAGGAAAAAAGAGAGTAATTATTGATAAGATGAAAATTGAGGAAAAAAGAGAGTAATTATTGATAAGATGAAAATTGAGGAAAAAAGAGAGTAATTATTGATAACATTACAATAAGATGAAAATTGAGGAAAAAAGAGAGTAATTATTGATAAGATGAAAAAAGAAGCAAAAAGAGGAAAGAGAAAACAAGAATTTAAAAAAGAAAATTTTTTTAAAAAGCATTACTCTTTGAGTTGGCAGTACATAAAAGAAAGCAGAAATTATGTGCTTTTTGCCTTATTTCTATTCTTATTTTTTATTATTGTCGCTTTATTCTATCAGCCGCCAGAAGTTGTCAAGATAATAAAAGAGTTTGTTGAAAAAATATTAAAAGAGACTTCTGGGCTGAATTGGTGGCAGTTGAGCATTTATATTTTAAACAACAATTTAGGAAATAGTTTTATGATTATGCTGCTTGGAGTTTTTTTCGGAATCTTTCCTGTTTTTACAGCTGTAGCAAATGGCTATGTTTTGGGGTTTATCGCAGAAAAATCAGTGCAGACAGAAGGGCTAAGTGTTTTGTTAAGATTATTTCCCCATGGAATTTTTGAATTGCCTGCTGTCATTTTTGCAATTGCTTTAGGAATTAAGTTAGGAATGTTTTGGTTTGCGCAAAACAGAAAAAAAGAGTTTTTAAGAAGGCTTGAGCAGAGCTTAAGAGTTTTTTTGTTTGTTATTTTGCCTTTGTTAATTATCGCCGCGATAATTGAGGGAATTTTGATAAATGCGATTGGATAGAAGTTTATACTTATAACCCTAAAATAGAGGAATGGAAACTTCCAGAAAGAAATTTTTTAGAACATTAAAAATAATAATTTAACTTTAATTGTTCTCTGTTCTCTTTTAGAAGCTTACTTTGATCTAATACATCATTAATATTAAATCCTAATTTTTCTATTATTAAACTTTTTGCATATTTTAACATATCTCCTTTTGTTTCAAATTGAATTGGTCGGGAAGATAAAGCTTTCTTCGTACTATTCCTGCATACCCATACACCCAAAGGAACATCATATTCAGGCAATACAAATCTTAATACAAGGCATGAAGCTTGCTTTTTTTCTTTTTCTAGATGTTGAAGAATAGGAAGTCTCGCAGCATAATAGCCACCAGCTGTTTCTTCAGCATAATTTTTTCTTCCTCTATAATTCTCATAATCCGTCATAATTTGTATTCCTTGGGAAGAAGGATTCCATGTTGTTTTTGGAAAAACCATTTCAAATAATTCGTAACTAAATATATCTGGGAAAAATAAAATTATATAGTAATTTCCTAAATGCCCTCCAAAATAGAATGTATAATTTTCTATTATTTTATAATCTCTGATTTTTGTTAGTAGATATTTTCCCAGAGTATCATCAATTGCAGTTATAGAATTTCTTGTTGATACAAGTTTTCTATTTTTTTTCAAACCAGTAATACCTATAGATAGTAATTGGGATAAAGAATGTTCATCTAATCCTTTTTCATACAGATATTTTAATGCTTCAATTGATTTTAAATCTGTATCAAAATAAACTTTTTCCACATATAGAGGTATTTTTGGGTTTGTGATTACCTTTATATTTTTTAATTGGGCTGAAGGACCCATAGGCAATAAATGAGAATCGAAATCTAATTTTGGTTTTGGTTTTTTCTTTAATTTAATTTCAACATCTGATTGTAAAGAAGCCATGCCTATTTCTTGAACCAATCTTAATAGTTTATTATCTTTTCTTATATCAAAAATCTTTGCTTGAAATCTGGAATTAATTAAACTTTTTCTGAAGCTTATTATTTGTTTCGAACCTATGTTTTCTTGGCTCCAGTAATTAGGGGAGTCATATAGCCATACATCTTCTTTTATTTCTGGTAAACTCATTATTCCTACATTTACTACGGGGTAGATTAGTTTAGAGCCAATAAATACTGTTGGCGGAGAACTGCCTTGAAATTCTTGTTTTAAAGAATCTTCTAAGTTTCTTGTTTCTGTTCTAAGCTTCGCTAATATTCTGCATTTTTGTCCACAATACCCTCTTCCTTTGCATCTCGCGCATAGCTCAGAATCGAAAAGCTGCATTTTTTCTCGCATCTTGAATTTTTATTTAAAAATTAAGTTACTTAATTACACATTAAGATTGATGATAGCTGTTTTAATTTAGGGGGCACACTAATTGATAAATCTCTTCGATAATCTAGATTACTAAGAAGAATGTACCCCCTAAATTGATTAATAGGCAAAAGTGCTATCATCAACTAGATTTTGTACTTAATTCAAAATACTCGCCCCTCCTTTACCAAATCATAAAACAAAAATTTTTAGGGTATTAATAAATTGTGGTGATAAAAAATATAAAAATTAAATTAAAAAATATAAAAATTTCTCTTTAGTTTATAAGACAATCCTTTTCTGATTACTCTTTTTTACTCTTTCAAGTCACTTATTCCAAGCATTAAGAATAACAAGCCAATCATAATCACAAACCAGAATACTCCTCCTTTAAGAAATTCCCAGCTTGCATGCCAGAAGTTTAAGGATTTGCCTGCTACTGTCCATCCGTATACTGAGGAATAATATCCTATAAGAATCATTCCTATTATCAATATCAATCCAAGTAAAATTTCAGCCCATTTATTCATTGTAATATTAAGAAAAATAGAGTATTTATAAAGATTTCTGTGATTTGGTAGATAGATTTTAGCAAGCTGTTTTTATAGGATAATTTGCTTTATGATTTTTGGTGGTATGATGTTTTTACCTATGACTTCAAATATAAGGGAGGTACCCCTACTAAGAGAAGTATCTCTTAGAAACTCTCTCCTAACTTCTCCACGATAACTCTCTTTGGATTTTACCAATAACTTCAAATTCATTTGAAGTCTTCGACGCATTTAAAAATAAGCTTTTCTTATGGTGGTTATGAAAGATAATGAGGACAATAAGATGACAGAAGACAAATTCATATTAATGGGATTGAATGATGAAAGGGCCGGAAATATAGCTGAAGTATTGAAAAATCCAACTTGTAAAAAAATACTTGATTTTTTAGGAGAGGTAAAAGAAGCAAGTGAAAAAGATATTTCTAGTGGTTTGGGAATTCCGATTAATACTGCTGAATATAACTTAGAAAAATTAGTTAAGTCTGGGCTTGTAGAAAAAGCAAAGAATTTTTTTTGGAGTACTAAAGGTAAGAAAATTCTTATGTATAAATTAGCAAGAAAACATATTATCATTTCTCCTTCAAAACAGCCGAGTGTTCACGCATTAAAAGCTATACTTCCTGTAATAATTATTGTTATGGCTGCACTTGCGATAATTTTATTTGTTTTTCCTCAACTGGAGAAAGGCAGTGTATTGCCTGTTCTAATTGAAAAAAATATATCTGAAGAAAGTTCATTAAATCATTTTGCAAATTATAATGAACTAAAAGACTTTTTAAAGGAAAATTATGGAGAGGATTATAGTGTTAAAGCGTTTGGCGAAGTTGGCAGAGAGGCAGCTCCGATGACTACTGCGCAAGCTGAAAGTGCTGGAAGTGCAGATACAAGCGCATCTGAATTCTCAACAACAAACATACAAGTAGAAGGAGTAGACGAAGCAGATATTGTTAAGAATGATGGAAAGTATATATATGCTGTTTCTGGAAATAAAGTAGCTATTGTTAATGCGTATCCTGCTGAAAACATGAAAATTTTGTCAGAAATTGATGTGAACAAAAGTGTAAGCGAGATTTTTGTTAATGAAGATAAGCTGATTGTGTTTGCATCTGATAATGAATATATACCTTATAGAGAAGGTTGTGCTGTAGGAGAAAGCGGATATAGCAGAGCGTGCGGAGGTTATTCTAAACAGAAAAGTTTAGTTTATATTTATGATGTTTCAGACAGAGAAAATCCAGAATTGAAAAACACAATAGAAACAGATGGAAACTATGTTGATTCAAGAATGATTAAAGAGCATGTATATGTTATATCTACAAAATACATTAACATAGACGAGCCAGAGCCTCCTGTTTTTATAACAAATGGAGTAGAAACAAAAGTTAAAGCAGAGGAAGTTTATTATTGGCCTTATCCTGATAACAACTATGTTTTCACTTCAATAACTGCAATAAACTTGGAAGATGGAGAGACAAACAGCAAAGTTTATTTAACAGGCTACACAGGAACAATTTATGTTTCTCAGGACAATATTTATCTCACACAGCAAAAATGGATGAGTTACGAAGAAAAAACAAAAAGAATGATAGAAGAGGTTTATCTTCCTTTGCTGCCAGATGAATACAGCGAGCAGATAAATGATCTGATGGATTCAAGCGAGTACACTTATTCAAAGATGGATAAAATTAAAAAACTTGTAGAAGAGTATTTAAAAACACTAGAAGGAGAAGAATTTTCTGATTTCAGTGAAGAGTTAGGGAAAAAACTTGCGGACTTTGAAGTTAAAATTGAAAAAGAACAAGAAAAAACAATTATCCATAAAATTAATGTAAATAAAGACAAAATAGAATATAAAGGGCAAGGAGAAGCGCCTGGGCATATCTTAAATCAGTTTTCAATGGATGAATATCAAGGAAATTTCAGGATTGCTGCAACAACGGGGAACTGGAGAGAGACAAGCTTAAACCATCTTTACATTTTAGATAAAGATTTGAAAATCATAGGTAAAGTCGAGGATTTGGCTAAAGGAGAAAGAATTTATTCTGTGAGATTCTTAGGAGCGAGAGCATATGTTGTTACATTCAAGCAAATTGACCCTCTTTTTGTAATTGATGTTGAAAATCCTAAAAAGCCAGAGGTTTTAGGGTATCTAAAAATAACAGGAGTTTCTGATTACTTGCATTTTTATGATGAAAATCATATTATTGGAATAGGAAAAGAAGCAACAGAACAAGGAAGATTTTTAGGATTGAAAATTTCATTATTTGATGTTTCAGATGTTGAAAATCCAATTGAAAAAGCGAAAATTGAAATAGGAGATAGAGGAACAGACAGTTTGGCTTTGCAAGAGCATAAAGCATTTTTATTTGACAAGCAAAAGAATTTGCTTGTTATACCAATAAGTCTTGCTGAAATTAAAGATAAAACCGAAAATATGCCCCCAACTACTTATGGTGAAAGAGTTTGGGAAGGAGCTTATGTTTTGAATATTAACACAGAAGAAATAAGCGTGAGAGGAAAAATAACTCATGTTGAAGAATACAAGCCAAGATATGGACCAGCAGAAGATGAGCCTATTGGAGCTACAAGAGAAGCAAACGATAAATATTATGTTTGGACAAAAATTAGTGAGAATAAATGGCAAATAGTAAATACAAATAATTCTCAATCTTATTACTATTACAAATGGGAATGGACAGATGAAACAATTGACGCACAGGAAGGCGGAGTAAACTACAAGCAGTATATGTATGATTGGAAATTTCAAATAAAGAGAAGTTTGTACATGGATAATGTTCTTTATACAATTTCTCAGGCGAAAATAAAGGCGAATAATTTAGAAACCATTGATGAAATATCAAAAGTAAGTTTGCCTTATGAAGGATATGATTATCCTACTTGGGGATTGGCTTAAATTTAAAAAATAAATAAGTTTATAAACTTTCTTTTTTTAAATAATTCATAAATTTTTTAAAATTGGTTCAGAGTGGTTCCGAAGAAAGTATTTTTTACGAAAGGTGTTGGAAGGCATAAAGAAAAATTAGCTTCTTTTGAATTAGCTTTAAGAGATGCAGGTATAGAAAAATATAATTTAGTTTCTGTTTCTTCTATTTTTCCGCCTAATTGCAAAGTTATACCAAAAGAAAAAGGTTTGCAAGAATTAAAGCCTGGAGAAATTGTGCATTGTGTTATGGCAAGAAACGAAACAGACGAAAATAATCGGCTGATTGTAGCTTCTATTGGAAATGCTGTTCCTGCTGACATGAATGTTTATGGTTATTTATCAGAGCATCATTCATTTGGCGAGACAGACGAGAAAGCTGGCGATTATTCAGAAGACCTTGCTGCTTCAATGTTAGCTACAACTTTAGGCGTAGAGTTTGACCCTGAAAAAAGCTGGGATGAAAGAGAGCAGATTTACAAATTATCTGGAAAAATTGTCAGGACAAGAAACACAACACAATCTGCGCAAGGAAAAGCAGGCATATGGACAACTGTTATAGCAGCTGCGGTGTTTGTTGAAAATGAAGCTCTTGTTTTAGGCAATTCACATACAACACAAGCGCCTCTTCCGCAAACACCAAACAGGCTTTCTAGCTGATACTTTTGTCTTCCGAAAAAAATAAATACTCTTACTCTTTATATTTTTATGGCTGAAAAGATTATTTCTGAACTAAAAGAAGAAAAAATGAGTTTAATAGATGTTTTGAAGCTTGTTTCTCCTGGAACTATTTTAAGGACAGCAATAGATGATATTTTGAGGGCAGGAATGGGGGCTTTAATTGTTGTCAATTCTGATAAGCTTGAGGGTATAAAATCTGGAGGATTTAATGTTAGTTCTTCGCTTACACACCAAAAAATTGTTGAGCTATCTAAAATGGATGGAGCCATTATACTTTCTGATGACTTTAAAAAAATAATGCATGCAAATGTTTTGCTTGTTCCGGAGATTTCAATAAAAACAGATGAAACCGGGACAAGGCACCAGGCAGCTGAAAGAACAGCAAAGCAGGCTGAAACTTTAGTTATAGCAATTTCTGAGAGAAGGAGAAAAATAACTGTTTATCACGGCAACATAAAATACATTCTTCAGAATACAAATGAACTCTTGAGCAGAGCTGTTGAAACCCTGCAAATTCTAGAGAAACAGAGAGAAATTTTAAATGAATTGCTTTCAAATTTAAATGTCTTGGAAATTTCAGGATTAGTTGTGGTGAGTGATGTTTGCTCTGTTTTGCAAAGAATGGAAATGATAATGAGAACTGCAAAAATGATGGACAGATACTTAATTGAGCTGGGAAAAGAAGGCGGGATTATTAAAATGAGGCTAAGAGAGTTGTTGAGAAATATTGACCGAGAAAAAGAATTAATTTTAAGAGATTATGGTGTTGAAAAGAAAAACGAAGAAGCTTTGATAGAGTTTGCTTTTGATGACTTGTTAGAGATGGAAAACATATCAAGTATTTTATTTTCTGCATCTCTTGAGACGAAGGTCCAGGCAAGAGGCTATAGAATACTCAACAAGATTGATTTAAAAAAAGAGGTATTCACGAAGATAATAGAAAATTTTGAAAATCTTGATGGCATTTTAAATTCTGATGCTATTTTGCTAAATGAGGTTTTAGGAGAAGACTCAGAGAGTTTCCAAAAAGACCTTTCTTCCCTAAAAGAGCAGATAATGATGGCGAAGAAGATTTGATAAAAAGGCAAAAATATTTAAGTTAGGGCAAACTCTATAAGATATGGGCATCGAAGAATTTGTTGAAAGCCTTGAAAAAGAACAATCCAATCAATCCAATAAGAGAGCAGAATCGGATAAAATACAAGGTTATCAAACATTGTTGCAAATTCTTCAAAAACAAGATTATAATAAAGATTCTATTAAAAATTCTCTAGATACTGACAGAGCCAAAACTTTAGGTCTTTTATTTTGGGCAACAAAAAATGGGAAAATTGAGCTTAAAAACGATTTAGGAAGAAAAATTTGGAGAAATGTTTTAGATTATGCTGAAAAAAATATGTCAAAAGAAGATTTCTTTCAAATAAAAGCAGGATTGTATGTTATTGAAAAAGGAAATAAATTTATTTTTGTAAATTCCTTAGCAGAAGGTGTAGGAATGCTTCTTATGGGAATGTCAGCCGGGATAATTTCTTGGTATTGGGTAGCTAATAAAATTAGAGAGAAATTTGTTAATAGTTATTTTAAGAGAGAAGTGTTTTTAGGACAATATCAAAAATAAATTAAAAATATAACTTTTTAAACTCCTTTTCTTTTTAAAAAGCGACAATTAACGCATTAACCAAAACCTTTAAAAAGACAGAAAAAGTATAATACATTAATGGAAGAGCTATTAAAAAATGCAGATGAATTTTTAGATTCTGGAAATGACAATATAAAAAAACAGAGATTTAATGCTGCGGTTTCTGATTTTTTTAAGGCTATTGTAGTTTTATGCGATTATTTAATTTATAGAGAGATAAAAATTATCCCTAAGAACCATAACGAGAGATTTTCTTTTTTGTTGACTTACTTTAAAGATATTTATACTGAAGTTTCTGAATTTTTTAAGCTTTATACAAAATCCTATAATCTTCGCTTAAAAGAAGAAGATGCAGTTAAACTTAAAGATTATGCAAATGAACTCAAAAATTTTATCTTCAATAAGAAATAAACTGAAAATATATCTAAAAGACAGAGAAATTTTAGATATTGTTGTATTTGGCTCTGCTGTAAAAGGAAAAGCTAATCCTAAAGATATAGATATTGCGATAATAACAAAGAAGCAATTAAAAATAGATGCAGAAGGATTTCATGCAAGCCTTTTAACTCCAGAGGATTTTTTTGTGAATCCTCCTTCAATTGTTCATACATTATTAAGGGAGGGATATAGCTTAAAAAATGAAAAACCTTTTTCTGAAATTTATAAATTTTCAAATAAAGCACTATTCAAATATGAGCTTACAAATTTAAGCCCTTCAAAGAAAGTTAAAATTGTGAATATTTTAAGAGGAAAAAAAGGTGAAAACGGATTGGTTAAAGAGAATTTTGGTGAATGGCTTGCAAATCAAGTATTCATTGTTCCTGTAGACAGCGAGCATATTTTTTATCAAATTTTTATAAACTTCGGAGTTAAGTTTAATAAATTTTACGTATTAATACATTAATCAAAAAATGGGAAAAAATAATAAAAAAGATAATACATTAATTAAAAGGAAAAATCTAATTTTAGAGCTCAAAAAAGAAGGCATAAAAAGAGTAAATTTAAAGGCAGCAATCTTTCTCGAGCAATATTTTAAAAAATCTTTAGGCGTGATGGCTAAATTGTTGAAAGAAGAAATGCTCATTCAAGGAAGAAAAACCTTGAAAAAAGAAGATATAGAAAAAATCTTGGAGAAAATGAAAACTAATGAAGAAGATTTTGAAATCTGAATAGATATAACTTTTTAAACTCGCTTTCTTTAAAATTTTTATGCTAACTTCACAACAGCTTAAGGAAATACGCGAGCATCTTGAAAAAGCTCAGGCTCCACTTTTCTTTTTTGATAATGATGTTGATGGCTTAGCATCTTTTTTATTACTTAGAAGAGCTATTGACAGAGGCAAAGGAGTTGCTATAAGAAGTTTTCCTGACTTAAATGTAAGTTATGCAAGAAAGTTGCATGAATTAAAGCCAGATTATGTTTTTATTTTAGATAAGCCATCTGTTTCTTCTGGATTTTTAGAAGAAGTTAGAAATTTAAGTCTGCCTTTGGTTTGGATAGATCATCATAATGTTCCAAAGCCAGAGAATAAAGAAATTTTTTATTATAATCCTTATCACAATGATGGGACGAACGAGCCTGTTTCTTATTTATGTTACAAAATAAGTGAAAGAAAAGAGGATTTGTGGATAGCGATGGCTGGATGCATAGGAGATGGAACTTTCCCTGATTTTTCTTCTGAGTTTGAAGAAAAATATCCTGAATTATGGGGAAATGTAAAAACCGCCTTTGAAGCTCTTTACACAACTGAAATTGGAAAAATAACAAGAATTTTGGGATTTGCTTTAAAAGACAGAATAAGCAAGGTTGTTGCTATGTTAAAATTTTTGTCTTCTGTAAAAAGCCCGTATGAGATTTTAGATGAAGATAAAGCTAAAGCAATTTTACAAAGATTTAAACAAATAAACTCCAAATATTCTAAGCTTGTAGAAAAAGCCAAAAAATTTTCAAAAGGAAAAATTTTATTTTTCCAGTATGGCGGGGAGCTTTCAATAAGCGCAGATATTGCAAACGAGCTTATTTTCCTTTATCCAGATAAGCTTATTGTGGTAGCTTATATAAAAGGAAGCAAGGCAAATGTTTCTTTAAGATGGGAAAAAGATGTCAGGGAGACAACACTTAAGGCAATTGAAGGATTAGAAGGCGCGACAGGAGGAGGGCATGAGCATGCAACAGGAGCGCAAGTTCAAGTAGAAGATTTGCCTAAGCTTAAAGAGAATTTGATGAAATTGGTTTAGGGCTTTATAGACAATTTAATGAAGCTGATATAATGTTTAAAGAGAATTTAATGAAGCTGATGTGGTGTTTTATAGAGTAAACCTCTAAAATTAACTTTAGGATCGCTTTTTTTCGCGTAAACAAAATTTAAAATATATCAATAAACAATAAAAATTAATTATTAGTGTAACTATAGATGCTGTTTGATTAGTTTATGTTTGATTGATAATTTGATTTTATACTGCGTGTCAATCTGACTTAAAACGAACATTCTGCTTTGCAGAGAGAGTTTCTCGCAAGCTCACTCGCCAGCCAATCCTGTTCGTTTGACTGGCTCGCCTGTTCTTTAAACTTGCTTGACTTCGCAAGATAATTATTTTCTTGATTTAATTAATTACTTAGGTTATAATGAACAGAGCGAACTATATTTCTCTTAGCAAGTTGATTTCTTTATTAAATGTTTAGCTAGACATCTGAGTTTATAATACAACAATCTTTATTAATTCCCTTTTCTTTTGATTTTTATGGAAAAAAGGAGTGTAATCATTTTGATAGTAGTTTTAATTTTATTAGGAATTTTAATTTTTATTAGTTATGCTTTTTATAAATATTTTAAAAGTCCTGAAAAAACTCTTGGTATTGGAGCAAGTATAGACTCTGTTCTTTTGAGCGAAGATGGCAAGACAGCTTATATAAAATTAAAGGGGGGAAGTTTAGATAAAAATATTACGAAGATAAAATTTATTTTTCAAGATGGAGAAAAAGAATATTTGTATGAAACTTCTGAAAGAGCACAAGAGATAAGCGTCCCTTACAAAAAAAGTTTTTGGGATTGGCTTTTTGGAAGGCAGTTTGTTGGAAAATATGAATATAAAATCGATAATAACAAAGTTGAAGGTTTAGAGGATTTTAAAGATGTAGAAAATGTTAGTGTTGTTTTTATTTATCAAGAAGAAGGTAAAATAATTGAAACTCCTGAATTAGATGTAGGAACTACTAAAACTCAAAATCAAACAACAACTCCTATTGGAGGTGGGGACGGAACAGACGGAGGGACAGCCCCTTTAGGTTGTGTACCCAAAACTTGCAATAATTATATTGAAAGCGGGTTATGCGGGAGCGTCATAGAAGATAAATGTGGAAATTCCTTAAACTGTGGCAATATCTGTGGAGCAGGATATAATTGTATTCATGATAAATGTGAATTTAATTGTGTTATTGGAGAGAACTGCTTTTATGTCTCTGTAGCAGGCCGAGAGAGCCATAATGGAAGTTTAGGAAATGAATTTAATTTAAGCGAAGCGCAGAAATTTGCAAACAAATCAGAAAATTTAGGTAAAGAAATTACTTTCTTGCTGGAAAGCGGGAATTATGGGGCTTTTGAGGATTTTACCAGCAGTCGCAGCGACTGGATTACTTATAAAGCTGACATAGGCCAATCTGATGTGATTTTCACATACATTGATTTGGGACGATGGGACGGCCCGTATAATCTCTATCTAACTTTTGACAGCATTAGTATATATCCTGGCAAACTCTATACTGGAAACCCGAATTATCGAAGAGGAGTAAATGTTGTTACAGCTGCTTATTTGAAGTTCAAGAATATGAAAATTATTGGGTCAGGATATATTGACAGAGATAACAGCGCCGGTATATGGATGCAATATTGCTCTAATGTTGAGATAAACAATGTGACTATATATGGTCCGCCTACTGGAACTGATTATGAGGGCGGATTCTCTTATGGTATTTATAGCAGAAAAAGCAATGATGTTATGGTTACTGATTGCAATATTGCAAATTGTGAATTTGGTATTAGTGCGTGGGGAACAAATTGGATAGTGAAAAAGAATGTAATTCATGATATAGATAGTGATGGTATTTTTGGGATAGACTGTAAAAATTGCGTGTTCGAGGATAATGATGTTTACAATATAAGAATTCCGGTTTATGTAAAGGACACAAGCGGTTCTTCTTATGATGATGTAACCAATACAATTACAGCAGGCTCAGGCACACCTTACACCAAAGTCAAAAACAATGATTTTGTGCGCATTACTAAGAATGGACAAAAAACTGCCTTTACTTATTATATAAACAGTTCCACACCTACCACAATAGTTCTAACGTCTGCAATAGGACAGGATTACATAAATGCTGATTTGGTGGAGGTGAGAGAAGCGTATCACGCAGATGGAATGCAGCTTTATCATGCTGGTGTACCCCAAAGCGAGTATGTGCGCTGCGAGAATATAACTATTAAAAATAATCGTTTCCATGACCTTGACGAGCAAGGATTATTTATGCGGTTTGGCCCACAACCACCTAATTATCCTTGGCAACAGACTGCTCTTGGTATGACTATTGAAAACAATGCTATATATAATGTGGCCCAGCTTGCGCCCTGTCATGCAATGTTTATAGACCAAACTGAAAATGTTAATATCATTAACAACACAATTATTGGCATAGTTAATATAAAAATAGGCACAAAAATTAATGCCCTAACCAAAAATATTATATATCTTATTAGAATCTGGTTTGAAGAAGCAGGTGTTAATGTTACCAACGAGGACTATAATCTTGCCTATAAATGGTGGGCAACTGGCGAGAGCACATATGTTCAAGGTCAGCACACAATTGCGTATGATAATGAAACAAAATTCAATGCGCTATTTGTTGATTCAGCGAATGGCGACTATAATCCTTTAATGACAAGTGTTGCTTGCAACGGTTCTATAAATCCTCCTGGAGTTGCAGTTGGAGCTTTGCCTTGCATCTGCATAAGCAACAGCCAGTGTCAAGAAGTTTTTGGCTCAACTTATAGTTGTGAAAATGAAAAATGTGTTTCTGGAATAGAGAGTTTATCTCCATTCGCAAAGCTCTGGAATTTTATAAAATCTATTTTAACAAAAAAAACAGGAAAAGCTATAACTGGAAATGCTGTGAGGAATGTTACAGGAGTTTAGGGCTTTGCTAAAATGCTAGTGTTTTGATATATAATTATGATAATCATTAACTTTCAACTTTTCAGAGCTTGATTAAATTATATCAGAAGGTGTTGGCTTAATGAAGTTTGATTGTATTGTAGCCTAAAGCAAATCTTTTTAAATCTCTTTTTTCTTTAAATCTTATGAGGATAGACTTATTAGAGTGTTTGGCAATTCCTATTTGTTAATCTTAATTGTATTTTTCTTAGTTTCTTAACTATAATTATTAGTAATCTACAAAATAATTTAAGCTATGAATGATGGGCTAGGAGAAAGCAAGAGCAGTCTAGATAAGCCACTAAACAAACATGAAATCAAAAAAACAAAATAATGAAAAAATTGCAAGAGAAAATTTAATCAGAGAAAGCGAGGAAGCTAAGGGATTAAATGTAAAAGGATATGATTTTAATAAAGGAATTAATTATGATAAACTGCTTGATAACTATCTTACTACCGGAGCCCAGGCAACTAATTTTGCAAGAGCTGTTGAAATAATCAAAAAAATGAGAAAGGATAAAGCGTTTGTTTACTTAGGATATACTTCGAATATGGTTACAACAGGAGTAAGGGAAATTATAAGATATTTGGCTGAGCATAAACTAATTGATTATCTTGTTACAACAGCGGGGGGAATTGAAGAGGATTTTATTAAATGTCTTGGTGATTTTAAGATTGGAAGTTTTAATGAGAAGGGAAGCGGATTAAGAGACAAAGGAATAAACCGGGCTGGAAATATTTTAATTCCTAATTCAAGATATTGCAGATTTGAGGATTTTGTATTGCCTATCTTGGAAAAATACAAAAATGAAATTAAAACCCCCTCTGATTTAATTAAACTTCTTGGAAAAGAGATTAATAATAAAGAAAGTATTTATTATTGGGCATATAAAAATAATATTCCTGTTTATTGCCCGGCAATAATGGACGGAAGTTTAGGAGATATGATTTATTTTTACAAATATAAAAATAAGAATTTTAAATTAGATATCGTTGAAGATGCAACAGGATTTAATAACAGCACTATTGGAAAGGAAAAAACAGGAATGATAATCCTGGGAGGGGGAGTTGTTAAGCATTCTATATGCAATGCAAACATGTATAGAAATGGCGCTGATTATGCGGTTTATATAAATACTGCTCAGGAATTTGATGGCTCGGATAGCGGAGCAAGGCCAGATGAAGCTGTTTCCTGGGGGAAAATATCTAAGGAAGCTGAAAGTGTAAAAGTCTTTGGAGATGCAACAATGTTGTTTCCGCTGATTGTGGCGAAGACATTTGCGAAGAGTTAGAGTTATGTCAGAAATGAAAACTACATACTGAAGGATATAGCTGTTAACTCTTGCTGTTTTCATTTCTGATCATCCCAAAAAACCAACGAGCAAACCAACACCTTTAGGTGTTGGTAAGACGAGAGGTTTTTTCTGATTTTTGAAAAATGCCCCCACGAAGATTCGAACTCCGATTACAACCTTTTTGCTTCTTGTAGTTTCTTTAGCTCTATCAGTTTCTTCTTTTAGAGCTTTTCTTCTTTTTTAAAGAAGAAAACTCACCGCAAGGTCGCGTTCTATCCATTGAACTATGGGAGCTTATGGTAAAAGACATAAATAATTGAGTAAGAGTTTATGTCTTTTCCTTGACTTCAAGAATCTTAAGGATTCTTGACAGCTATCAGAAACTTTCAGTTTCTGAAGTACCAAAGGCATAACTTGTAAATTATCAATGTCCTTTGGTATATTGATAAGATGAAAGCAAGATTTATTAACCTTGCTGTTCTTTTTTTTATGAGAAAAGATAAAAAGAGGAAAAATGCTAGTTGAAAATTATTTTTTGATTGTACTGGCTTTTGTATGGATTATTGTAGCTGTTGTTCAGGATTTTAGGAAGAGAGAGGTTGCAAATTGGCTGAATTTCAGTTTAATTGCTATAGCTTTGTCTTACAGGGCTTTTTTATCTGTTTGGTTTTGGAATTATTGGTATTTTGTTTATGGTTTAATTGGATTTGCAATATTTTTTGTTCTGGCGAATTTATTTTATTATGGAAGAGTTTTTGCGGGCGGAGACGCAAAGCTGTTAATGGGATTAGGAGCTGTGTTGCCTTTTTCTCTTCTGCTTTTTGAAAATTTGAAAATTTTTGTTTATTTTCTTGTTTTGTTAATGTTTGCCGGAAGTGTTTATGGCTTGCTTTACAGCATAGTTTTATCTTATAAAAATAAAAAAGAGTTTAGCAGGGAATTTTTAAAACAATTTTCAAAGAGCAAGAAAATCTTTCTTATTTTTGTAACAACAGCAATTTTAATTTTCATTTTTGTTTTGTTTATCAAGCAATATATTTTTTTATTGTTTTCTTTGATAATTTTAGTTTTTCCATTTCTTTATGTTTATGCAAAATCAATAGAAGAAAGCTGCATGATAAAAGCTGTAAGAGCGAGAGATTTAACAATTGGAGACTGGCTTTATAAGGAAGTTAAAGTTGGAAGGAAGGTAATAAAGCCGAATTGGGAAGGCTTAAATGAAAAAGAGCTTGCAATTTTGAAAAAGACAAAAAGAAAAGTACTTGTGAAAGAAGGCATTCCATTTACGCCGGCATTTTTGTTGGCGTTTGTGGTGTTGGTGTGGATTGTTAAAGAGGGAATGATTGGATTGTTATAGCAGCTTTAGAATTTATGAATCTACTGTGTTATGTAGGAATTTATAGAGCAAGAAGAGAGGAATTAAGGGATGCCTAAAAACATTTTTATTACATTGTAAATTACATAAACCAAAAATAAAATATACCCAATTAAAAGAGCTTTATTTAAAAATTTTATTATTTTCTTGCTTACCATCATGCCCCCCCATTTTTCTAATAAATTATAAATGTAAATTATTAATCCTATCACAATCCCAAAAGTAGCTATCCATATATCTGATAGCTCTCCTTGAAACTTTACAAATTTTAAATAAAAATAAACTAAAATTGAAAAATCTATAAATTTTCCTACCCACTCGAGTAATTCTCCCATCTTATACCACACCAAAAATGCTTAACCATAATAAAACAGAAGCTATAATTCCCAAGACTATTAATCCTTTCTCAATTTTTTCTTTAGTTCTAATTGCCATTTTACCAATATCAATAGCCTTTTAAATTATTTAAAGTTTTCGCTTCACTTTTTTATTTTTCCCCTGCGAAGAGAGGAATTAAGGAATTCTAATCGGAACTTTTGGCAACTCGCTTATTTTTGAGCTTTTCTTTTTTGGTTTTATTTCTTTATGTTTGACAATTAATTTTTTCTGCAGTTCTTGGAGTTCTTCTTCAGAAGCTTTCTTTTTTTCTAACTTTATATCTTTGTATAAAGGAATAACGTTTATTATGCCGTGCCCTTGAACAGAAGAAGATTCTATTTTTATATCGTCTGATTTTAGCTTAGCTTTTAATTTTGTTGATAGTTTTTTCGCAAATTTTAATGAAGATGGAATCTCTTCTACCGGCTTATGCTCTTTAAGAACTACTAAAGAATGGCCTTCTGAAACAGGAGCAATATCTAAAACAGCAACAGCAGATTTATTTTCATCTATTTTATAACTTGGCGTTTCACCTTTAGCAATTGAACAAAAGATGCATCCGCCTCCTTGCTCTCCAGATTTTTTAATCAGCTTGTTTTTTTCTAGAAATTCTTCTAGCTGTTCAGCATCCATGGCTTCTATCTGCTGTTTTGCAGCTTCGCGCTGTTCAGCAGGAAATTTTTCTATCTGCTGTAAAAGCTGTTCTTTAACCTGCTGAATTTGTTCTTCGGTTAATACCATAAAAGAAGAAGTTGGGATAGGTTTTTAATTATTTGGGTTTCTGGAAAACTTATTCATCTTTAGAAAACAATCTGCCTATATATTCTGTAACTTTTATTAATCTCTCTTGAGGAAACTCTCCTGAAACAATTACCTCTACTTCTGAATCTTTTTTAAATCTATGAGAAGAAGCTAATATTTGAAGGACTGCTGTTGGTTCTATTGTTTCTTGAGCAGACGGGTCTTTAACTTTTATTTTAATTCCCGGAGAAACGTGACTCATATAACCGACAGCATAGATCATTTTCAGAGCAGTTGAAAGATGAATATCTCTTTCAATAAGGTACTTTTTTGAATATTCCATTTAAATTTGGAATTAATTTACTTTTTAATAATTGTTATAATAGAAACTTATATTTATCCGAACGCCCTTCGAATTTCTTCAATTTGGCAGGAAGAAACGCCTTCAATTGTGTTAAGCAGGTTTTCAATTTCATCTGTGTCTTCTGTGTCGGGCCAAGCTATTAAAAGCTGCAAAGCTTTTAAGCCGAAAGCAATTTCTTTTTCTTCTATTTTTATGTTTTTAGCTTTTTTCAACTTTTTTTGAATTTCCCGCTTTAGTTCTTCGAGATTTGTGTCTATGCTTTCAGGCATAACTCTAACTTCAACTGCATTCATTCCCATAGTGTTTCTTTATCTAAGAGATTTATAAATGTTTTTGTTGCGTAGATACGCGGGCTACAACTAACTGACTTGTAAACAATATCAAAATTTAAAGAATTATGCCTCTTATTACTACCAACCCAAAGCTTCAAGAACATTAATGAGTCCGCCGAGGACTCCTTTATGTTTATATTTATATTTTTCCCCATATTCCTTCTGTGCATTTTGAAGAAGTTCGGTTAGTCCTAAATATTCATCCTCTAGTGTGTTGTCTTCTGACATAAAATCAAATTCTGCATCTATTCTGCACTTTGTGTTTACGCAACTTCGGAAGTCGAATACTTTATCATTATAATTGATTTTTCCTTGAATAACTTTATCTTTACTTTCTATTACTGCTTCGGTGATTCTTTTACCTGAGGGATCTATAGATTCATGATAATCTGCTCTCATATCTCTACCTCTTTCATGTCCATATCGCTCAACTTTCTTTACTAAATCCCTGATTATTTGATTACTTTCTTCAGGTGTAAAAGCTGGTTTATCAGGAAAAACAACACGAGCTCTAATTGCAACACATTCGCTTATTGTTTCGTATGGCATTTTAATCTTTCCGTAATTAGTATAAGTAATATAAATTTTACCTTTATAAATGTTTCTATTAACTACTATTAAATTGCTACATTTAAAGATTTTTACTTGTATTTTTGTTGCTCTCGCTCGCTTCGCTCAAAGGGTGGCTCGTTGCACTCGCGAATATGATTAGTTTATTATTAATTAATAACTTCAAAATACATTAGCTTAACGAAAATGAAATGTGAAGGGAGGTTTGATGTTGTAAGCAGAATCTATACACAAATGTTATAATAGCAAACAATAATGCTTATAAATTAACATAATTTTGCATCATATACAAAAGAGCAAAAGATGATGCAAAATTATTCACAGCTTGTTGAGAGAATTGCGAGAAGTTCTGGCTTAAGCGTAGAGGATATAGAGAGAAAAATTGAAGCTAAAAGAGCGAAACTTTCTGGCTTAATTTCGAAAGAGGGGGCTGCGCAAGTTGTTGCTTCTGAGCTTGGGATTTCATTCGAAAAAGAAAAAATGAAAGTTTCTGAGCTGTTGGGCGGAATGAAAAGAGTAAATGTTATAGGGAAAATTATTGAGTTATTTCCTGTAAGAGAGTATAATAAGAATAACAGGCAGGGAAAAATATGCAGCCTTGTCTTGGCTGACGAAACAAGCAACATTAGAACGGTTTTATGGGATACTAATCATATTGCTTTATTTGAACAGGGGAAAATTAAAAAAGATGATATTGTGGAAATAAGCAACGCTGCTATTAGAAATAATGAACTGCATTTAACAGGATTCTCTGATATAAAACTTTCTAGTGAAATTATAAAAGAAGTTAAAACAGAAAAAATATTTTATGAGAAAAATATTTCCGAATTAAAACAAGGCGAGAGCACGGGAATTAGAGCGGTGATTGTACAGCTGTTTGAGCCAAGATTTTTTGTTGTATGCCCGGCTTGCAGCAAGAAGTTAAATGAATTGGGCGAGTGCGAAGAGCATGGAAAAGTAGCTGGAGAGAGAAGAGCTTTATTGAGCTTTGTTTTGGATGATGGAAGTGAAACTATCCGCGCAGTATTATTTTCAGAGCAAATTGAAAAAGTTATGAATAAAGAAGAATTAGAGGGCGAGGCGTTTATAAAAAAAAGATTAGACTTGCTTGGAAAAGAGATGTTTTTTTCAGGGCAGGCAAGAAAAAGTCAAATTTATGATAATCTAGAATTTTTTGTTTCTGATGCACAAGAGATAGATATTGGTAAGCTTATAGAGAAGTTGGAGAAAGGATAGGTTTATAAATTTCTCCAGCTTTTTTCTTGGATGAAAGGAAAATTTATAATTGCTTCAGGGCCTGTGATAATTGAGAATGGAAAGTTAATGGTGAATTTAGATGACAGAGATGATTTTTATAAGCTTCCAGGAGGGACAATTGAGGAAGGAATTGAAGATTTAGAGCAAGCGTGTCATAGAGAAACAAAAGAAGAAAATAACGCAGAAATTGAAATTATTAAGCCACTCCATCCAATGATTTTATGGAAAAATCCTCAAACAGGAGAAAAAATGGTTATACTTCTTATACACTACCTCGCTAAATTAAAAAATAGAAGCGAAATTAGAGCGGCTCCACCAATCAAAGAGGTTAAATGGCTGGACATAAAAGAGATTAAAGAAGGAAAGCACTATGTTGCTCCAAACATAAAATTTTTAATTGAAAAAGGCGATATAAAATAAAAAGATAAAGATTTAAAAACAATAAATGATTTATAGTACAAAGAGGTTTAAGATGAGCAAAAAAACTTTAAGAATATTGAATTATCTTGCGGTTATTGCAGGGTTTGTAGCAATTGCCCTTTTGATTTATGGAATAATAAGAGCAATTTTTGCTTAAAATGAGAAGTGAAATGTTAGACTTTTTAGGAAGTTTTGTAAATTATATGATATTTGTTTATATTTTTATTAAAACTTTAAATACCTCTTGCTTTAGCATTTCTGATATGTCTCTATCATTATTTGGACTTTGCGTTTCCGTATTTATATTTATAGTGAATTTAATTAATAAGTATAACAGAGGATAAAATAAAAAAGAGGAAAGCTTTTTGCGGAAGTTAGTGAATTATAATAATTAAAATGTTATTAAGAACACATCTTGCTTTGGCAGTTTTGGCAATAGTTTTATTTGTAAGCTTGGTTAGTAATCCGCCGCTGTTTATTTTTGTGGCTTTAATTGCCACGATGCTGCCAGATATTGATACCGGATTTTCAACATTAGGCAAACAAAAAAAGTTTCGTTTTTTGCAGTTTTTTGTAAGGCATCGAGGAGTTATACATAGTTTCACTCTCTGCATTGTTATTTCTATAATCCTGGCTTTTTTTTGGCCTGTAGCGAGTTTTGGGTTTTTTTTAGGATATGGCTTGCATTTGTTTATGGATAGCTTTACAGCCGAAGGAATCATACCTTTTTGGCCGTATAAAAAGAAAAGTGCGTGGCATTTTAAAACTGGAAGTTTGTTGGAAACAAGCTTGTTTCTTGTTTTTGTGCTGTTGGATATTATTGTAGTGGTCTGGAAGTTTTTTTGATTATAAATTATGTCGTTTTTTAAGAATTTCAATCTTGTCTAGAACTGACTTTTCTAAATCAATATCAAAATTATCGGCAAGTATTGATAATTGCAAGAACACATCTGCAAATTCATCTTCTAAGTCTTTTTTTTCAGGATTTTTATTTCTTAATTTTTTAAAGTTAACGATGCGAGCCAATTCGCCAAGTTCTTCAAGCAGTTGAGAAAGATTTAATTGGGCATCTCTATCTACATTAAGCTTATTGTCAATTTTTTTGACTATATCTGAAGCAAGTTTTTGAAATTCTTTAACTTCCATAATAAGCAACATTTTATTGAAGTATTTATATTTTTGGTAGAGAATGTGTTTAACTAATTCTTTTTGATATTCTTTGACATATATTATAAATTGAGATAAAGCTTAAAAACAAGCTCTCTTTTAGAAAAAGAGACTTTGGAGAGAAAAGAGCTTAAAATGACAGAAGAAAAAAAAGGAAAAGACGAAAAAGAAGAATACACTTTGAAAGACTTGCCTGGCATCGGTCCTGCTGCAATTGAGAAGCTGGAAGCAGCTGGGATTTATGATTTAATGGGGATTGCAGTTCTTACTCCTCCTGCTTTATCTGAAATGGCAGGATTAGGAGAGGCTGTAGCAAGAAAGGCAATACAAGCTGCTCGCAAGATGATGAATCTTGATTTTGTAGATGGTTTGGAATTTGCTAAAAAAAGAGAAGAAATAAATTGCATAACCACAGGAAGTAAAAATTTAGACTTTCTTCTGGGTGGAAAAGGTGTGGAGACAAAAGCTATGACCGAGGCATTTGGGGCTTATGGAAGCGGAAAAAGTCAGCTTGGTTTTGTGCTTGCTGTGAACGCACAACTTCCAATAAATATGGGCGGAGCAAATGGAAAAGCTGTTTGGATAGATACAGAAAGCACATTTCGTCCAGAAAGAATAAAACAGATAGCAGAAGCTATTGGAGCTAATCCTGAAAAAATTTTAAAAAATATATTTGTTGCAAGAGCTTTTTCCAGCGACCATCAAATTTTATTAATGGACAGAATTGGAGAAATGATAAAAAATGGCGAGCCTATAAAATTAGTTGTAATCGATTCTTTAACTGCACATTTTAGGGCGGAGTTTACAGGAAGAGGACAGCTGGCAGATAGGCAGCAGAAGTTAAATAGGTATTTGCATAACTTAATAAAATTAGCAGAGCAATATAATTTAGCTATTTATGTTACAAATCAAGTAATGGCAAATCCTGCAATGATGTTTGGAGACCCTACAACCCCTGTCGGGGGGCATATACTCGGGCACGCTTCAACTTTTAGAATTTATCTTCGAAGAGGCAAGAAAGACTCGAGAGTTGCCAAGATGATTGATGCCCCAAATCTGCCAGAAAACGAGTGTGTTTTTTTTATCACAAAAGATGGCTTAAAAGATGAGGTTTAGTAAGATTTCGCAATATAAACAAGATACTCTGCTTTTTTTCCGCAGATAATGCATTTTCCTTTTGGCTTTTCCTTTTTTTCTTCAAGTATATTCAGCACTTTCGCGCCTCCTGTTTTAAATTTCAACATATCCTCGCACTCCATCTTATTGCATAGAGGAGCTAAAACAATTTTCTTATTCTTTATTTCTTTTTGCATATCTTTAAGATTATTTGTTTTAGTTATATTATCTTCTAATAATTTCTTGGCTTTTTTGAATAAATTATTTTGTATGTCTTCTAGGATTGGAGGAATTTTTTTATCAAGCTGGTTTATTTTTATTTTCTGTTTTTCATTATTGTCCCTTCTGACTAAAACAACAGAATTATTTTTTAAGTCTTCTGGGCCTATCTCAACTCTGATGGGGATGCCTTTTAATTCCCATTCGTTGAACTTAAATCCGGGTTTGTATTCTTCTCTTTTGTCAAGAATAGGATTAAACTTTTTTAATCTCTCTTCTATTTCTTTTGCACTTTTAAGTATTTTTTCTTTTGAGTTTTCAAATAATATTGGAACTATAACTATCTGATTTTGAGCCATTTTTGGCGGGATAATCAGCCCTTTGGAGTCAGAATGAACAGCGAACATTACACCCAACATCCTTGTTGATATCGCCCAGGTATTTTGCCAAACATACTGCTCTTTCCCTTTTTCGTCTAAGAATTTTATATTGTAAGCTTTTGCGAAATTCTGCCCGTCATGGTGGAAGTCAGGGCCTTGTGCAGCTTTACCATTAGGCATATAAAATTCCATAGAAACTGTATATTCTGCTCCTGCGAATTTCTCTTTTTCTGTTTTTTTGCCGATTAATGATGGGAGAGCTAAATAATCCTCGCATATTTCTTTGTAAAGTCCTATAATCTCATCTTTTTCTTTTTCAGCTTCTTTTTTTGTTGCGTAGACGGTGTGCCCTTCGTTAAATAAAAACTCTCTTGTTCTGAAAAAAGGAATTGGATGCCTGAATTCCCATCTTACCACATTACTCCATTGATTTAATTTTAAAGGAAGGTCTCTCCAGGAACGAATCCATTTTGAAAAAGAGTCATACATTATTGCTTCAGAGGTTGGGCGGATGGCTAGTTTCTCTGCGAGTTTTGTGTTTCCTGCTTGGGTTACCCACGCAACTTCCGGGGAGAAGCCTTTAACATGTTGCTGCTCTTTTGCCAATAATTTTTCAGGTATAAGCAGAGGGAAATAAACATTTTTTATATTTAGTTTTTTAAGCCTTTCATTAATCAATTCCATAATTTTTTCCCACATCGCCCAGGATGTAGGCTTAAATACAATACAGCCAGAGACTTTTGTGTATTCTGCTAAATCTGCTTTTAACATAAGCTGGGTAAACCAGTCTGAAAATTCATCTTTTTCTGCTGTTATCCCTTTTTCTTCTTTTTCTGTTTTTGTCATCTTAACTTTTAATTAAATTTTTTAAATCTTCAATAAATTTGTCAAACATCTTTACTTTATCACTTTCATCAATTTGTATTTATTTTTTTTCTTACCCATTTCCAATCTGGGTTACTATGATTAAAAAATGTTTTAAAGTTATCTTTTAACCATTCATAATAATCGTCTTCTGTAAACTGGCAAAAACTTTCTATTAAATCTTTAGTTGGTATATCTTTTGGAATTTGTATCCCCTTTAATTCTTCTTCTAAAAAATCTTTAATAACATTTCTATTTAACATTTTGATTCTTCAATATTCTAAATATAGTATCTAAATATACCCCCTTCCTTCCAATGTTTTTTGGTATTCTTCCTTTTTTTCCATTCTATTACATATTTTTTGCATATTTAAAATTAACTTAAGACAATGATTTTAACAGCCTTGGGCGAATTTCTTTTAAGAATTTCAGAACTTTTTCTGCATATTCTTTATCAAAACGCCTTCCATAATACTTCACCCCATTTCTAAAATATCTCAAATCATCTATAAATCTTACTTCATTTTCAGAAAAATTAAGCTTGCTTAAATAAGAAACTTCTGCTTCGTGAGCTCCTTCTCCTGAAGCTTTAAAACCCTCAAGATAAAGTTTGGCTCTTATTAATCCAATCAATACATCATAACAATATTCTATTACATCATTTGCATTTTCGTTGTCTAAACCAATTTTATCTAATAATTGCTTTAAAGAGTTATATTTTCTTTCAGACTCTTCAATTAAGTCTTTGGCCCTTGATTTATTTATACTTTGCTTAACGATTATTCCCTTTTTAACAAATTCATTAAATTCTTTCATAATTCAATACCTCCCGCAAGAATATCATTAAATTCTTTCATAATTCAATACCCCCCACAAGAACAATCCCATTAAATAAATTTTCCTTTAAATTTTTGTGTATCTTGTCGAAGGACTCATAGAAATTTATATTTACCTTTCTTTCAAATTCTTTTTCATATTTTGTTAAGTCTATATCTTTCTCTTTTCTACCAATTATTGCTAAATCTATATCTGAATTTATTGTATCTTCTCCTCTTGAATAACTTCCGAACAATATAATTGCCGCTCCTACAAATTCTTTTTCTATAAAGTCAAACAATCCTGTTTCGTATATTAATTTTAAGTTATCTGCTCTCTTCAGTTGCATTGCTCTATAATTATCACTATTTAGCTCAATAGCCCATCTTTTTGATTCCTTGTCCTTTTTTATTTTTATCAAGCCATCTTTTTCCAATTTTGGAATAGCTTTCTTCACTGCTGGCTGAGAAACACTAAGAGCTTTTGCTATTTGCCTTTGATTCAATTGTATGCCTGCCTTTGCAAACAACAATCTTAAAATTTCTTGCTGAAGTATTGTAAACTTTAGTTTATATATATTAACCATAGTTTAAACATGTAAACTTAGGTTTATAAAGCTTTCTATCAGCTTTAGAAAATTTTTATGGGATTGCTGGAATTCGAATCCAGATTACAGCCTTTTTCTGATGAATAACTCTTCTCGCGACCCCGCTCGGAATGTTGCATTTAAATTTTGCCTCGCGAAGTCGTTCGCCCGAAGGCTGGGTCCTGCCAAGTTAGACTACAACCCCTTAAAAATGAATGGGCAGATTAGATTATAAATCTTAGGATAATGCTCTAAGTGCAAAAATGTGGGTTAAGTACTCCCCGGACCTAAATTTTTCTTTATTAAGAATTGGCGTTGAATTTATAAACCAGCAAGTATTATTATTGTAATGAAAAAGAGGAGTATGATTATAGTAGGAATTATTGTTGTAGCTATAGTGCTGGCAGTATTTTTATTTATAATATTTGCCCCGCCTAAATTTTCTGAGGAAAATATATTAAAAGATCCCTCTGCAGCCATGACTTTCTGTCAAAAAATATCAGGAGACAAACAACCTAATTGTTATCTTAAAATAGCTGAAGTTCTTGTGTTAAACAATACAGATATAGCTCTTCAAGCTTGTTTAGCAATAAACAAAGATACTAATAATGGCGATAGGAAAAATTGTATTGAAGATTTAGCGAATAAACAAACAGAACAACTTAAAGCAGTTGAAATATGCAATGCATTTAAAGATGATACAAGAACTAAAGAGCATTGTTATGGCGGGATAATGGCTAATTCTCCAAGCTTGAGCACAGATACTCAATTAGCAATGTGTGATTCAAAAACAGGCACAGATAAAGATAATTGTTATAGGGGAGTTGCTGAGGACTTTTTAACAACAAATCCTACAAAAACAGTTGAAATATGCAAAAAGATACAAAACAATAATTTAAGAGATAATTGTTTAGAAAATATTATATCACTTCCAGAAGTTATCAAAGCTAATTCTGCTTTAGGAATAAATATTTGCGATTCCGTAACATTAAAAAGTAGATGTTTTAATAGTCTGGCTCAAACACTAAGCGGAAGCGACCCAAAGCAAGCAGCAGAAGTTTGCAAAAAGTTATCAGACGATGTTCAAATATCAAATTGTTATGGCAATGTATGGTTTGCTTTTGATAGCGTTGTTTTACAAAACCCCGATTTTACAATAAGTTTGTGCAATGCACTAACTATTAAAAAAGATGATTGTTTAAGAAGAACTGCGGTAGTATTCGTGGATACTAACAAAACAAAGACCGCAGAAATATGCAGATTAATGTCTGCTTCTGCTTCTCTAGGATGTTTACAAAGTGTTTAAAGAGGACAATAATCAGGCACAGTTAAGTGCTTCCCCGTGATAGTCTAAAAATGGGCCTACGAGGATTCGAACCTCGATTGCCCGGTTTCCTATAATAGTTTTTTTCTCTCCAAAGTCTCTTTTCTTAGAAAGAAAAGAGAGCTTCACCGAAGCCGAGAAGTCTATCCATTGACTTATAGGCCCATTTATTACATTAAGATAAGGAGATTTAAAAACTTACTTAAAATTGTTTTTTGCGAGAACTTAAACCTGCTTTTTTTCTCCTTAAAATCAGAACAAAGAAGGCAAGCCAAAAAATCCCTAAAGAGAAGCCAGCTAAAACATCACTAAGCCAGTGAGCATCTAAATAAATTCTGCTAAATCCTATTAACAAAAAGAGAACAACGCTGAGAAAAATAAAAACAGTTTTTAAAAATTTATTTTTAATGTCGTCTTTAAAAGAATAAATTAGCAGAGAAAAAAAGATTATTGCTATTGTTGCATGCCCGCTTGGAAAACTATGCCTTGTCACGTCTATTAAAGAATTAGTTGGCCGCGCCCTGCCTACAATGCTTTTAATTACAACTTCTGAAAGAAGCCCTGCAGATAAGCTAAAAACAAGTATAAACAACTTTTGAAATCTTTTTTTATAAACAAGAAATAAAGATAAGAGCAGTGAAAAAACTATTAGGGGAAAAGGGCTTATTATATTAGTAATAAAGAGCATTAGGCTATTTAAAAGAGGATTCCACAACAAACTAACTTTTGAATTTATTAACAAATCTATGGCTGTTATTTTATCGTAGGTTAAAACATCTTCTAAAAGTTTAATAAAAACAACTAAAGATAAAATACATAAAATTAAAATTGCAAATTTCCTTTTTTCCATTATTTTGTTTTTCATAGTTATTTTTACTTTTTATTGATTTCCGATTTTTATCCCCCATGCAAAATTATCGCCACAACAACGCAAGCCACGATTATAATCGCAGAAATTATCTGGCGGATGTTTATTTTTTCTTTTAGGAAAATTCTTGCAAATAAGAATATGAAAACAGGAGCTAAAATGAATAAGATGGTTGTGAAAACAACTCCATATATGGAATAGCCGTAATACAAAAGAACTCTATAGAAAACCCAGATTGCTGCTGTTATTAGTATGAGGATTTTTGTTTTATTATTTATAGAGGAAAATTTTGGATGAAAAATTATAAGTGTTATGATAAACATAAATAAGCATCTTAGAAAATAGAAAGTAAATGGATTATAATAGGAAAGAATAAATTTTGAAGCAACTAGCTCAATTGCAAAAAATAAACTTCCTAAAAGAGCAGCTATTATATATTTGTCAAAAACTAAATGATGTTTTTTAACATGAGCAGCTATTAAAGAAATGCTTGCTATCAAGGCAAGCAATGCTATTGATAATTTTCTTTCTGAACTAAAAAGGATTACAGCTAAGAGAATAGTGAATAGTGGCTGCATTAATCTTATTGGCTCTAATTCAGTTACAGTTTCTCTTTTTAATGAGTAAAAAATGAGCAAGTTGGCTATAATCGAGGAGACAACTACAAAAGCAAAAATCAGCAGATTTTTTGTGGAAAACGCCTCTGGGGAAAGATGCCAGAAAAAATAGATTAAAACAAGCATAATCAAGACAATTGAGCCAAAGCTGAAAACAGTGTAATTCTTAGAGTTCACTTTGTGTTTTTTAAAGATTTTTTTCTCTAAAATAGCGCCTGCTGCTTCTGAAATTGCGCCTGATAAAGGAAGCCATATCATTTTCTCACCTGTTTTTATATTAAAAGAAACTGTAGCTTTTAAAGGTTAGTTGTGTTGTTGATGCATACTCTAATGAACCTGCTTTGCATAGAGTGGCTTGCTTTACCCGCAAAATAAAATAATCGTTATTTATTAATGAAAAAGTTTAATATTTATTAGTGCTATATTTAGTTAAAATTTTAAGGCAAGCTATTAAATCAAAAAGCAAAACATTAAATATCTTTATGTTTTCTTATTTAAATGAAAAGGGAAATAGATGATAAGACAATTTTGGATAAATTTGCAGAGGATTTTACAAAAGTCTTAGAGAAACATTGCAAGTATATAATTGTGTCTGGATTTGTTGCTATAGCCCATGGAAGAAGCAGAGGAACAGAAGATATCGATATTATTATTGAAAAAATATTGTTGGGCAGATTTGTAGAAATGCATAAAGAGCTGATAAAAGAAGGATTTGAGTGCATGCAGTCTGATAAAGCAGAAGTTATTTATAATGATTATTTAAGTAAAGAAGCGAGTGTGAGATATGTAAGAAAAAGCGAAGGATATTTTCCTCCTGAGGCTGAATTAAAATTAGCAAAAGATTCTTTAGATGAAGAACAATTAAAAACAAGAACAAAACTTCCCCTTACAGGATTAGATGTTTATTTTTCTTCTATTGAGATGAACATAGCATTTAAAGAAGAACTGCTGAAAACAAAAAAAGATATGGAAGATGCAAACCATTTGAGGATAGTTTATAAAGAGCAAATAAATGAAAATAGAATAGAGGAAATCAAAAAGAAAATTAAAGCATTAAGAATGAAAAATCAAAAAAATTTATTTAAATAAGATTTTTAGGCTTTTAAAATTTCAAAAAATTTTAAAATGGAAAGAGATAAAACTCATGCAGAGCAGATTGAAAGATGGGCAGAGTATGTTAAAACTCATCCTAAAGAATGGAAAAAAAGGCTAAAGCCTTTTTTAGATGCACAAATAATTATTTCAAGAAGGTTTTACAAGAAGTTGGCAGAAACAGAAGAAGGAAGAAAAAAAATTGAGATGTTGAGAAAATTAAGTTAGCTCTTCATTTTCTCCTTTAAAATTTCCAGAGAGGTTTTAAAATCAGCTCTTCTTTCGCTTTCTTTCATAATTTCTCCCATTAAAAAATTCAGAGCTTCTTGTTTTCCTTGTTTAAAGTCTTCTACTGCTTGCTTGTTTTTTTGTAAAACTTTGTCTATAATTTTTTCTATTTCTTTTTTATCTTCTATTCTTTGAGATTTTTTTGCTTCGCTTTTTGGAGAGTGAGAGATTGGTATGAAGCTATTGAGTATTTTTTTAGCTTGCAATTCTGTAATTTTTTTAGTTTTTACAAGCTCTAATAATTCAATAAAATGCTCTGGCTTTATGTCTATATCTTTGTTATCAAGAGTTTTTTTGTTGTAGTTTAGAACTCTTAGAAGTTCTATGGTTACCCAAGGCAGCGCAAAAGCTGGGGGAATTTTTTCGCTGATTTTCTCAAAAAATTCTACTAACTCTAAGTTAGAAGTTAGGATTTCAGCTTCTTTATTTCCCAACTTATGCTTTTTTATTAGTTTGTTTAGCTTTTCTGTTGGGCTTTCTGGAAGCTTGCTTTTTATATTTTGAATTTCTTGTTCTGAGAGTTTGATAATTGGAAGGTCTGGCTCTGGAATAAAGCGATAATCAGCTGCTTCTTCTTTTTCTCGCATTTTTACTGTTTCTTTTTTCTCAGGCAACCAAGTGCGTGTCTCTTTTTTTAATGGCTTCTCTTTTTTCTGTCTTTCTGCTTCATAGTTGATTGCCTCTATAATGCTTGAGATAGAGTTGACATTTTTAATTTCAATTCTGTCTCCGTATGTTGAGACATTAACATCTGATTTAATTCCAGCATCTTTATCTAAAGCCTTTATATATGATAAAGTAAGAATTAATTGTTTTAGCCAAAAGCTAACTTGCTCTGCTGATTTAAAGTCGGGGTCTGTGACAATTTCAACTAAAGGCATGCCGCTTCTGTTGTAGTCTATGCATCCGGTTTCAGGGTCCCATTTTGCAGGGTCTTCTTCTAAATGAACTTCTCTTATTTTTATGCCGAGAAATTCTCCTTTTTCACCGACTGGAATTGAGTAAGAGCCAGAGATTGTTGTTTGATAGCCTTTTGGCAAGTCAGGCCAGTCATAGTGTTTTCTCTGCCATAAAAATTGTTTATTGATTTTGCAGTTTAACATTAAGCCAATTTGTATAATTTTTTTGATTGCTTCTGCGTTTGGAAGCATTGGCTTTGCTCCAGGGTATCCGGTGCATGTGGGGCAGATGTTCATATTAGGAGAAACTTTTTTCAATCCGTGTTCAGCCTTGCATCTACAAAAGAGTTTTTCTTTTGTTTGTAAATAGCCATGAATTTCCAGACCTATTTTTAGTGCCATAAAAGAATTAAGAAAAAAGGATATAAAAATCTATTGCAGATGTCAAGTTGTCAACTTAACATACTATTCTCAAATAGCATCCCCATGGGTATTATTACTTTAATTTTATTAATAGTTAATTAATTTTTATATTACTTATGAGCGAGCGAGATGCGAGCCAAATGTTACCATTTAGGGTTTACTTTACAAAAGATGCTTTTTATAGAATGGCTTAGCAAGATAATTATTTTCGCAATAATCATTAGAAATCTATTATACTCTGAGCAGAGTGACTCTCTTTTGCTGAGCAAAACCCATATCTTCTTATAGAATGTAAGAAGATTGATTTTATCTAATTCTATTTTTCTTTTTTGTCTACATTATACTTATTTTTCAAGAATAAAATGTCTTTTGCTTTTATACTTAAGAATCCAACATATTCTTCTGCCCTGTCTAAACAGCTTTTTCCTCTTTCAAAACCCTCTTCTCTGAATGTTCTTTCTATTACACTGATTGCTTCTTCATATTTTCCTCTGCTTATCAACCAATCTGTAAGATCCCATGGGTTTTTTAATTTTCCTTTTGTAATCTCTTCACTCGCATAATTATCCCCAACTGCTCCAAAAACATAGTTTCTTCTATCTACTTTTTCTTGTCCGCCGATAGTAAAATTGCCGCATCCTGAAAAAGCCAAAATACTTCCTGCTAAAATTCCTATTAACCCTTTTTGCAACTTCTTTTTAATTTCCATAGCTTTTTCTAGTTTTTTATATTTAAAAACAATTATATTCTGGAGAATATATTTTTATTAACTACTGTGGCTGACAAAAATCAGAGAGAAGATTTATATATATTCTTAAAAATATGTTTTAAGTTACAAATATGTTTATAACTATTAAAAAAGAATAACGTTTATACACAAGAGGGAAAAGAATGAGGTAAAAATATGGAGATAAGGTATGATTTAGCTACTAATTTTGATGATAAATTAATTGAAAGAGTTGCAGAGTTTGGAATTGTGAAAAGTGTTTATGGGAAATTAGATAAGGATATTGTTGGTGGAGGAAGGCCTTCATTAATTTTACCTAAAATAAGCAGAAAGCAGTTAAGAAAACATATTGAAACAGCACATAAATATGGAATAGAATTTAATTATTTATTAAATGCGAGCTGTATGGACAATAAAGAGTTTATTGCGCCTTCTCATAGAGAAATAATGAAACTTGTTAGAGAGGTAAGAGAAGATGGTGCAGATGCAGTTACAGTGTCTTCTCCTGCATTTTTGAAAATGGTTAAAGAGCAGTTTCCTGAACTGAAAATTTCTGCTTCAGATTTTTTAGAAATAAATACTTTAGACAAAATGAAACATTATGAAAGTCTTGGAGCAAGCCAGATAACTTTACGCCATAATTTTTGCAGAGATTTTGGGTTATTAGAAAAAGCATTAAAAATTGTGAATGAAGAGACTGAGTTGAGATTAATTGCAAATAATGTTTGTTTACATAACTGCCCGTATCACCCAGGGCATGCGAATCTTTTAGCACATGCTTCGCAATTAAATCATGAAAGTGAAGGTTTTGTAATTGATCCGTATATGATTTTTTGCGGACTTCAAAAAATTAAAAATCCTGCTGAGTTACTTATGTCAGAATGGATAAGGCCAGAAGATGTTCATTATTATGAAGAGCTTTGTGATAAAACAGGAAATAGTAATTTAGTTCTAAAATTAACAGATAGAGCAAAAACAACAGATTGGTTAGTTAATGTGGTTAAAGCTTATGCAGAAAAATCTTATGATGGAAATTTGATGGATATTTTAAATTATATCGGGAATAAAGGAGGATATCAGCAAGTTAGAAAAGGTGCAATGATAAAAGGAGCTTTAACTGGAAAAATTGGATTTGGAGTTTTAAAATTAGAAAAAGCAACTTTTCTGTCGGGTGTAGAGGTTTGTCTTAATAATAAAGATTTAAATGGATTTATGGAACATTTTATAAAAAATCCTTGTGGAGACAGAACATGCTACACAGATGACAAATCTTATGGCGAATGCAAACATTGTTATAATCTAGCAAAAAAACTAGTTAAAATGGATGAAAGTAAAAAAGAAGAGGCAATTAGCTTCACAGAAGATTTTGTTCACTCTATAACTTCTGGGAAGATATTTTGAAAATAAGAAAGTAAAGAAATAATAAATAATTGAAAATAAGAAACAAGGTGTAAAAAGAGAAAATGGCAAGAGAAGTTGTAATAACAGGATTAGGGCCAGTAACTCCAAATGGAATAGGAAAAAGGGAATTTTGGAATAATATAGCTAATGGAAAAAGTTTTTTTGATACTATACCTTGGGCTGAAAAAAGAGGATATGGGCCTATAAAGCAGAATGAAATAAAAAATTTTAATTTTGAAGATTATTTTTTAGATGAAATAAGAAAAGGGAGATATCACCCAAAAACTGTTAGGCAAATAGCAAATGATGATAAAGTAATCCAGTTCGGAGTTTTAGCAACAAAATTAGCACTAGATGATTCTGGATTAGAATATGACAGGGAGAGAAATAACATAGGGATTTTTTTGGGAAATGCAAATGGCTCTATTATAACTAATGAAGAGATAACAAAAAGAGTAGTGCAGACAGTTGTAGAAAAAATTTTTGAAAATCTTGATGGTTTATCTTTAAATGAAGCTAAAAGAGAATTGAAGCAGTTTATTCCACTTTTAAAAGAAGAGAATTTAGAGGAATTTGTAGATAAATTACATGAAAAATGCGGCTCTCTTTATAAGTGGACTCCTCCGAGTGTAATGAATAATCCAAGTTATGCAACTACTGCTAAAATTTCTCTTGTATTTGGTTTTCATGGGCCTTCTTTACCAATTAATACTGCTTGTTCAGCTAGTTTAGATGCTATAGGGCATGCTTATAATCTTATAAAAAATACAAATTTAGATGTTATGGTTGCTGGTGGCTCTGAAGCTCCTATTACAATTCAGGCTGTATCTGCATTTGATAAAGTTAATGTTATAACTAAAACAAAACCAAAGCCGTTTTGCATTGACAGAGATGGTTTTGTTTTAGGAGAAGGAGCAGGAGTTGTTGTTTTAGAAGAAAAACAGCATGCATTAAAAAGAGGAGCAAAGATTTATGCAGAAGTTAAAGGATTTGGCCAGTCAATTGATGGAATTGGACATGTTTGTGCAATTAATCCAGAAGGAATTTATTTAGAAGACGCAATAAGGTATTCCCTTATTGAGTCTGGTTTAGGAAGTGAAGAAATAGATTATGTTAATACGCACGGAACTGCAACAAAAACTTGTGATATTGCAGAAACAAAAGTTCTGAAAAGAGTTTTTAGAGGCCATGCTTATAGATTTAATATTTCTTCAACTAAGTCAATGACAGGGCATGCAATTTCTTCTACAGGAGGAATGGAGGCAATATTAACTTGCCAGGCAATGGAAGATGGAATTGTTCCTCCGACTATAAATGTAGAAAATCAAGACCCTGAGTGTGACCTTGACTGCACAAAAAACTATGCAGTAGAAAAAAATATTAGAAACTCTTTAGTTATTTCAATGGGTTTTGGTGGATATAATACAGCCTTGATTTTAGGGAAGTATAAGGGGAATTAAACTTAAAGTAGATATTTTATTACTTATTTTTGAGAACAATAATACTTAAAAAGAAGAGTTTAATGTTAAGAAAATGGAAAAAATTTCAAATTATGATATTGTGAAAGAGATGGGAAAGAAAACTGGAAAAAATTTAATTAAAGGAGCTTTTTATACTATTGAATACCTTTATGCTTCTCCAACCCTTTGGAGGAAGGAGATAGAAAAAGAAACAAAAGAGTGGGATCTGGCAGAAAAGATTCCAGGTGCAATAGCGAATATAGTGCTCTCCTCTTTTGCTAATGGAACAATCTTTATGTATGCTGGCAGTGCAGGACCAAATAGTCCATGTTATCTGAATTTTGCTAAAGGATTTGCTGTAGGATTTACAACAAATCTAATTTCTGCATTATATGAATCATTTAGAAAAACAAAAAATCAAATGCAGGAAAAATTAGAAAGTAGAGAAGAGAGAAATAGTGTAAAAGGTTTAGAAAATACTCTTAATGTTAATCAATAAACAAAGAATAACGCTTTATTAAAAAGAAGAGTTTTCTGAAACAGATAAAAAAGGTTAAAATGGTAAAAATAAGGGACTATTTAAAAAAAGGCGCGGGAATAGGAATAGTAACAGCGTCTTTATTATTTGGATTAACTGATAGAATAGATGCTGGAATATTATACAGCCAAAAACAAGTTCAGCAAGGAGTTAAATTAGAGCAAGTTTTAGAGAGAATAGGAAAAAAATACCCGAAAAAACAAGTTGAATATTTTTCAAAAGGGCTTTTGCAATTTAAAGAAGGAGAGTTTGTTAAAGATCCTGAGATTGAAAAAATGATTGGGGATTTGAACTCTGAAAAAGAAAAAGCAAAAACAGACCCAAATTATGTTGTTGATGGAGTGAATTTTTATTCAGACAATACTTCTATAATTGATTCTAAATTCCACCATATTGGAGATAATGTAAAAGATTGGCTGCCTATAAAAGAGCCTGAAGGAACATCTTATGAAAAAAAATTTATTATAAAAAATTTAGAAGGTTTTAAAAATCCAAGATTAGGAATGGAGGTATTTACTTGCGATTCAGAAAATAATGTTTATTTAAATGGCAAGCAAATTGGATTTGCCCCGAATATAAGCAAAAGCAAGTGGGGAGATTTAATGAAAAAATATAAAGGCAAATCTCCTTTTTTATATGGGGAAGTGGATATTTCTAAAGAATTAAAAGAAGGCGAAAATACAATAAGAATTGAATCTAAAAGATCTGGGGGAATTTTTAAAAATTACGATGATTTCTTAATGGGAAGGATCCAGATTGTTTATGAAAGAGAGGGAAAATAACTCTAAGCAAAAATGAAATTTTTAAAAACACTAACACTCACAGCCTTGTTATTTTTAGCAGGCGGTGCAACAAACATAAATAATTCTTATATTAATCAGAGATTATTGTCCATAGACAATTCCAGATATGCTGTGCAAAATAATGAGTTAAAGCAAGAAGGTTCTCAAGCTCAACCAATTAGATTCGGAATAGTCTCAGATATTCATGGAGAAAAACAAAAAGCAGAAAAAATAGCAAAAGAATTTTCAAATGAAAACATAGAAGCAATAATTATTGCAGGAGATATTTCAAGGCATTTTGATGATAAAAAAAATATACCTGAAGCAACAGAAATAAGAGATTCCCTAATTCCTTTCTTAGAAACAAAAAAGCCAGTTTATGTTATTGCAGGAAATCATGAGACAAAAAATACTTATTTTAAAACTCTTAAAGAACTTTCACAGAGGTATGATAATCTTTTTGATTTAGCAACTTTAAAATATGCAGATTTAAAAGGAGTTAATATTTTTGGAGTTTCAGGAGGAACGCAAACTCCGGGGGATGGCTTTAAAATAAAAGAGCAGATTAAATCTATTGATAGTGCAGTTTTTAATTTAGATGGAGATCCGGTTTTAATGGTTTCACATATGCCTTCAAAGTTTAGTCATGAAGGAGCAATCGATTCTGTTTATGATATAATTCTTTTAAAAACAAAAAAGAAAATAACAGACAGGCATAAAGCAGAAGAATTAATATATAAAGGAGAAGATTTTAAAAAAATAAATTTTAAAAACGAGGGAATAAAAGAATTAACAGACTTGGTTGAAAAAAATAATATTAATTTTTCTGTTTCTGGGCATTATCATATGAACCAAGGAGCAAATAGTCTATATGAAAATATTCCTGAAAATGAATTTTCTGAAAGATTATTTATGAATCCCGGAGCAGCTCAATATGACATGGCAGGAATTTTAACAATAAATGGCAATAAAGCTAAGTATGAAGTTTTAAAAAATTGAAAATTAAATTCTAATTAAAATGAGCAAGAAAAATATAGATGTTATTGAGAGTAATATAAGAACAGATATAACAACGAGCAATATTAAAAAACAAATTAATAAAAGTTATACAAAAACTGCAATTAAAGACTTAAAAAAGCAGCTTAAAAAAAGAAGTGTAGAGAAAGATGGTTATGAAATAACAAAGCATATTGCAGATGGGCATGCAGCTTCGGTATTTTTAGCTCAAAAAGATGATAAAGATTATGTTCTAAAAATAATGGCTCCTTCTTTGTTTCCAGGAAGAATAATGTATAGACTTTTTTTTCAAGAAGAACATGGCTATTATGATAAAAATGCAGTCGATGCTGCATTCTGGAGAGGAAAGCTTGTAAATAGAATCACAAAACAATTTGATTCTGATATTGATATTCTTGATATGGTTGAACAGAGTAAAGAGTTTAATGGTTTTTACAGGCAATTTATAAAACATGAATCAGCTAAAACCTTAGAAGAAAAAGCTTATGTTTTAGAAAAAGCAACTAAACTTAAAGATTTTTTTAATGAAATTGGAATGCCGTCATGGTCTTTTAATCCTGATTATCCTTTTTATAGACAAAGGAGCGACAATCTCAGGCTTAACAAAGAAAAATTAATTATTATTGATTATGAATCAGCTGTTTTGACTCCTAGAAAAGAAGGTGGCTTAGATTTAGACCCAGTTGATTTTGATTCTGTTGGCAAGTATATTGGAAATAATAAACAGAATCTAGTGGATTGCTTAGGTGGAGAAGAATTTAAAGTTATGGAAGAATCTCTTGAAAAATGCAAACATTATACTGAACTTTGGCATTCTGGTGAAAAAAGAACTTTACAAAGAATTATGTCAAAAAAAGAATTGCAAAAAACAATAGATAATTTAGTTAGCGAGGGAATACTGCTTAAAGAAGAAACTGGAAATCTGAATTCTAATGAAATGACTAATTATGTTTTAAAAAACCTTGGAGTGCATCTTGGAATTGGTTTTACAGTGGGCCTTTTTACAGGGCCAATTCCAGTTGGATTATTTCCAAGAGGCGCTTGGACAATTGGAAATAGAATTTATCATGAAATAAAAAGAAATAAGGAAAAAGCTAAAATTCATTCAATAGGGGTTTTAGGGTGGTCAAGCATTCCAATTCCTGTTATGAATTATTTTGGCTATTTGCTTCCATTAAAGAAGATTAATGAGACTAATGCATTAGTTTATGGAGAGCATATAACAAGAGTTATGAAAGGAAAATCTTTAGGGGAATATCTTAATAGCAAAGGGAAAGTTACAAGAGGTTTAGTTAAAAAAGCTATAATTCCAAAAGATAAAAGAAGTTTTTATGAGAAAAATGAGGCTAAAAATGAATATTAATAATAAGAAAATAATAAGGAATTCTATTATTGGGGCAGCAGTAATAACTTTGCTATTTGTGGGGAAGAGTTATGTGTATAAAAAGCAAAATTCAGAAAAAATTATTGGAGCGCTTACCCAACGACAAATTCCTGAACAAATATCAGTTACAGATGTGATAAAAAAAGCAACACTTGAAGATTATTTGGGTTTTGTTGAAAAAAATAAAACCCACCACCATTTTGCTAAACGAATTGATAAACACGGGTTAGAAAGAACTGTAGAGCATATTGCCGGCTTAGAGTTTTATTCAATAGACTTAGCAGCTAAGTATAATAATTCTAATGCAGAAATCACTCTAGAAGAGTATACTGCAATAGCTAAACAAATCGGGATAGATGAAGAAAATTTTCTTAAAGAGTTTGCAGATGAGCGAGCCGCAAATGTGGAAAAAGCAAGAATAGAAATACTTAGGGTTACAACAAACCATTATAGAAAAATTATTTCAGAAAATAAAGATTTAAAATTTGATGCTGATAATGCAACAAGTATATATGATGGATTAATAAAAAAAACTTTTACAAAAGAAGAATATACTCTATATTGTGAAAAGTTATACATGGCAAAATCGAAGTTCCTTGATGAGATAGGGGCAACTCTTGGGGTCCTAATAAATCTTGGAGGGGGAGAAGTTCTTGATAAAATGAAACAATTAGACAAAGAGCATTATTATGAAGTGAGGGATAGAATATATTCAGAAAATGGAATCTAAACACTTAACAGCATTAATCACCGGAGCTTCAAGCGGGCTTGGAGCTGAATTTGCCAGACAATTATCTTGGATAGGCTATAATCCTATATTGGTGGCTAGAAGAAAAGAGAAATTAGAAGAACTTTCTGAGGAGTTAAAAAGAGTGTATGGTGTTAGCCCAGAGATTTTAACAGCTGATTTGTCTGCTTATGAAGGTATGGAAAAAGTTGAAGATTATATTGAAAAACTAGGCGGTTTAGATATGTTGGTTAACAATGCAGGTTTTGGGATTCCTAAAAAATTTCAGGATGTTGGTTTAGAAAAGTTGCAGGGTATGATTAATCTGCATGTTATTGCTCCAACTAGACTGTGTTATAGGGCAATTCCAAAAATGAGGGAAAAAGGAGCAATTATTAATGTAGCTTCAATTGCCCCTTTAGTAACTAAATCAAATGCAGCAGTTTATTCTCCAACTAAAAGTTATTTGATTACATTCTCTAAAATTTTGCAAAAAGATTTAGGAAATAAAATTAAGGTCCAGGTTTTATGTCCTGGATTTGTACATACTAGTTTTCATGATACAGAAGCGTTTAAAGGTTATGATGTAAGAATACCTAAATTTTTATGGAGAGATAAAGAATATGTTGTAAAAAAATCACTCAGAGCACTAGGTAAAAATAAGGTAGTTTGCATTCCTGGAATTGAGAACAAGATATTAGTAAGTTTAATGAATAATAAACTTATTTCCTCAATTTTGTGGGGATATTATCAGAAAAAAGATTAGAGAATAATTAAAATGAAAAAAACAGAAAAATATCTTATAGTAGAACTTCATGATGCTACTCCAGAATTTAAGTCAGAATTAACTGCTATTGTTTCTGAATTAGATAGAATTGGAATTGAAAAAAGAAGTGTTTTAGTTATTCCCAATTATTATGAAAAAAATAATCTGATAAATGATAAAGATTTTGTTTCTTGGATTGGCAGTCTAAAGAAAAACGGAGATGAAATAGTTTTACATGGATATAATCATGTTTCAACAAATCATAATTACAGTTCAGGGTTTCAGAAAATTCTTGGGACAAAAGTGAATCATGGAGAAGCTGAATTTCAAAATATCGGTTATGACGAAGCAGTTGATAAAATACAAAAAGGAAAACAAATTTTTGAGGGTATTGGAATTAATTCTAGAGGTTTTGTTGCTCCTGCTTGGCTTTTAAATCCTGATTCAGAGAGAGCAATTAAAGATTCTGGATTTGATTATTACACAACATTTAGACATATAAATTTTCCTTTAAAAAATAAAAAAGAAAAAGCAGAAGCAATTGTATTTACTTCTGGAAAAGGGTTAGTTAATAAGATGTTTGCGTTGTATAATCATGATTTAGTCCATAGGGTTTTTAAAAAAAGAAGAATTGCAAGAGTTGCAGTTCATCCAAAAGACTTGCACTCTGGAAGATTTGATGATATTTTAAATTCAATTGAAAAAGTAAGAAATAGGAGGGAAATTGTAACTTATGTTGATCTTGCAGATTATAAAAATGGCAACTAAACTTCTTGCATTGGTTCATGGACATTATAGTTCTCATACAGTAAGGCCTCTTGAAATAGCTAAAGCATTAAGAGAGACTGGAAAATATGATGTTACTTTTTCTGGCGAGGGAGAGTATATGAAAGTAGTAGAAGATGCAGGATTTAAATGGGTAAAGACAGAATTATTTCCAAAAAGAAAAATTTTGGATTTAATTGAGGACCATTTAGTTCCAAGAATTTTTGACAACGATGCTGCAGAAAAATTTTATAAAATTGAGGATGAATTGTTAAAAGAGCAAAAGCCAGACATAATTCTCAGAGACATGTTCAGGGAATTAGCAGGAGTTGCGTCAAAAGCACAAGAAAAACCTATTTTTGATGTTTTTATACAAAAAGCAAGTTGCTGTCCTTATTATCATATGGATTTTAGGCCAAAACATTTCCCGTGGATTATTGATAAAATTGTTCCTAAAAAAATACTGCAGACAACGGGGCCTTTTTTAGAAAGACCTTTTAGAAAATGGATTTTTAGGCCTCTTTACAATCAAGTAAAAAAACATAATATTCCTATAAATAAAAATGTTCCAGAAGGTTATGAAGCTGATTTGGTTTTTTTCCCAGATGAAGAAAAATTTTTTTCATTTAAAAATATGAGAGACAATTACAGACATTTAGGGGCGATATTATTTGAAGACACATCTCTTGCTCCTGCTTGGTTAGAGGATTTTGTTAAAGATCCAAGAAAAAAGATTTTGGTTACAGCAGGATTATCAGGAGAACAAGAGAGAAAAGAATTATTTAAAGAAGTTTTTAAAGATAACAAATATGCAGTAGCTTTTCATTCAACTAAAAATAACAGGAGCGAGAATTTTTATGGCAATGATAATTTTAACATTTGTAAGGTTTTGCCTTATGTAGATTTGTTTATTACACATGGAGGAACAGGCTCTAATTATATGGGTTTTAGAAACCAAGTCCCTATGTTAGCTCTACCAAATCATTTTGAGCAGCAAATTATTGGGGCTCAATTAGAAAAAACAGGGGCAGGACTTTCGTTTTATCCTGATGATATAAATCCTAAAAGTGTGAGGAAAAGTTTAGAAAAAATTTTGTCAGATAGGAGTTTTAAAGAAAATGCAGTTGCTTTTTCAAAAACAATGATTAAAAATCCTTTATCGCTTGCAGTAAAATATATAGAAGAGGGATATGAGAAGTTTAAAAGAAAAAAATGAACTACACTCACCCAAAAAAACTGAGTATCACTAAATAAAAAAATGTTAATGCAAAACCAAAACTCAAGAAGAGCAGAAATAGTTAGCAGATTTAATAATTATACTTATAATATTATTAGTTTAATAGAACTAAATGTTAATGGAAAGGCTGTCTCACTAAGCTTAAAAGCACGGGTATCTGAGCCTCGCACAATGTAATGAAAAAATCAAGAAAACACAATTTAAAATATTGGATTTCAGAAGGAGCGTCTATAGTGATAGCTTTAACTACTTCTGCATTAACAGCTTATTTAGCTGATAAAGTTACAGACTCTAATGCAATTATTAGTGGAGTTTCTGCTGTTGCAGGAACTGTTGGATGGATTTCAGGAACTACTGGAATTTACAGCCTTTTGCATAGGAAAGAGTACAAATCAGGAGAAAGAAATTTTAAACAAGATGTAAAATCTATTTTTAAGTCTAATTTAGAAGGGATAGCTACTACCTATGCTGTCAGAATTCCTCTGCAGTATGCACTTCAAGAATATTTTAAAATTTCTCCGCCCATAGCAGCCTCTATCTCACATATTGCAGGAGGAATTGGAGGAACTGTTATCAGAGTTTTTAGAAATTATCAGAGGAATATTTTTGGTAATAAAGATAAAAAGGAAAAAGAAACAGAATCTGATTGCGGGGTTTTAGAAGATTTAATTGATTAAATTATAATCTAAATAGTAATAAGTTTATTTCAAGAATTTATTTACTCTATTTTCTTTTTGATTTTTTCAAAAGGAATGTCTTCTTTAAATTTTTTTCTTATATCTTCAAGCTCTTGTTTTCCTAATCTGTTAAATGGGGGATAATTTAGATAATCTTCTGGATAAAGGATAATATGATTGGTGTTTTTGTTTATTTGGAGTTTTAGTTCTATTCTTTCAAACTCGGCATCTCCGTTATTGTCCTCAAAGTTAAGCTGATAGTTTTTCTGTTTTATAACAAGTTCTTCTTTGCCATTTTCATAAGCTCTGTAAGTTATTTATTTATTGTCAGAATATTTTTTATCTATTCTGATAAAATCACTAAATTTCTGGATGTGCGGCTTAAACTTATTGTTAAGGCCATAAATTATTGTTCCAGCAGAAAAGAGGATGAAAAAGCCTGCGATAGCAATTCCTCTTTTTAGCCTTGACTTGAATTCTTTATTGCTTTTTTCTTCTAAATTCCCAGACATTTTAAGCTCTTTTTATTTAGGTTATTTCTGATTTAATAAGTCTTTTTGATATTTATAAAGATTTGTCCAATGAAAACAATTACATTTAAAGACATAAATCTTTAAAAACTAATTTCTTGTTTTTAGAGAATGGATGCTAAAAATGAGGAACGAAAGGTTTGTCCTTACAAAGCGAAAGACAAGAATTTTGAACATGTTTTCTGTTATAGCGGAGCTGATTTGTGTAGGGTGAAGCACGGAAATCCTACAGAGTTGGAGCATCTTGGAATAACCAAAGCAGATTTATTATATTGTGATAATGTAGATTGTGATGCTCTTGATAAAAGTGTAGCATATTTGGTTGAAGGAGAAGGAAAAGCTGTTGAAATCTGCAGAACAGATGGATTTGTTGACGGCGGGAATTCTGATTTAATAAAAAAAATTAAAGAAAGCAGTTTTTTCAAAATTCTTGAAGAAGAAAAATTAAAAGAAGCAAGAAAAGAGGCTGTTATAGCTACAATGGCAAACTTTGGTTCTGATTAAACTTTGTCCTGTTGGATGAGAAGATAATAGATCTTACTATTCCTCTAATTTACCAAATAATTTTTCATGATTAATAATAAATAAAAGAACAATAATAATTGATTTTATAGAGGGAAAAGTTAATTGTAAAATCATCACTTCTATAGTTTATATAAAGTTATTCTGTTGTTATAGAAGTAAAAAAATTCCAAATTTCTATTTCATAATCTTTATTTGATAAAGCGCCTGAGGAATGTTTTATGAATAAGTCTTTATTTATCTTTAATTCTTGAAAAATAGTTTTGTTCTGCTGGCTGTTGAGGTGTTTCTTGAGCTTTTTCTTTAGTCTCTTCTGATGTAGAATTTTGTGAGTTTTGCTTTTCCATGAAAATAAAAAAATAAGTTTTATTTAAAATCTTCTATTGTTTTTCACTACTATTTTTTAAGAAAAACTTGCAGAAAGTTTAAATATCATAGAAAATTAGAAAAATCAACCCAATTTGGGAAAAAGAGTTCTTGATAGTTTAAAAAAGTTAAAAGATTGTAGCAAAAGATAATTAAAAAATGTTAAAAAAGTTAGGGAGTTATGTAAGAGGAGGATTGGCGGCTGTGGTTTTAACTGGAGCAGCACTCACTTTTTCTGGGTGTGATAGTGCTTATCATGAGATTTTTAGGGATGATGAAACAAGGAATATTGCTGCTCTTTCTGAGCCAATCGAAATAAATTATAAAGAACATGATAAAAATAATAGGTATGATGTTGTTAATGATAGAGCATATTTAAGAGAAGGCCCTAAACCCTCTTTAATTATTGAGAAAATTGTTCAAGTTCCTCCCTATGAAAGATTTAAGGTTTTGGGAATGAATGCAACATATATAGAGGATGCAAATAATATAATTTTGCAGTATAATTGCAGAACTGCTGCTCCTGATTTGGTAAAACGCCTTGGAAACTATTCTAAAGACATGTTAAAAGATATAACTATTGATACATTCCAAAATACTTTAGTATTCAGTGGAAAAAAACAGGCTTTTGGTGATTTTGATACTTTAAATAAATTATTAAATGAATTTGATAAGTCATCGAAACAAATTAGAGTGAGAGTGAAGGTGGTTGAGATGTTTTATGATAATACTTATGACAGAGAATTTACATTAAGCGCTTTAAAAGACGCTGCAAATATTATAAACTTAAATCTTCCAAGCAGTTCAGACCCTACAAAGGCATTAATGTCTGGAGTTAATATAAATCCTTTTTACAATCAGAAAAAAAATGGCTATACTATAGAATCAGGAGTAAAATTTCTTGATAGTTATGGGAAGACAAGAACCTTGTCTGATACAGATCAGTTAGTCACCAATGGGGATGTTGTTAAATTTACTAATATAACTAATGTTCCATACCGTGAACTTTTAGAAGGCAAAGTAGGGTTTGTTGAGACCATTAAGTACAGAGATACTGGAACAACAATAAATGTTACGCCATTTGCTAATGAAGAAGGATTTATCACGCTAAAATTAGACGCCAAGTCAGGCGAGCAAACAGGTTTTGTTGGAAAAGAGCAGTATCCTGTTTTTAGAGAAGCAGAGTTTACGTCAAATATTACTGTAAGAAATGGCATGCCATATTTGGCGGCAACATCAGTGGTAAGCAGATATGGTTCAGTTCAAAGGGGAGTTCCTTTAATTGATAAACTCCCCGTTTTAAAAGAAATATTTACATCAAGGTCAATTGAAAATAACCAGTCGCAGTTAATATGTTTTGTAGAAGCAAGAGAAATAGGGAGAGATAGTTCAGTTAGTATTATGAGGGCGCCGAATCTTGGAGATTTTGATATAAGCAATCATAGTTTAAATTTTGAGACAGAGGCAGAATCTGTAGATGCAGAGCAAAGCTTATTGCTTAAATAGTTAGTGGAAAATATATAAGAGAGCATAATAGAATTTAAAACCTTTAAAAACATAAAAATAAATAAAAAAATGGTTAATGAAAATAAAACTGATAAAGAAACAAAAGAATGGAAATTTGGAAATTGGGTTAGAGAACATTCTAGAGGCATTGCTATAGGTTCTATTATTGGAATTAGTGGATTATTTGTTGGTTATGAAATTAATGGATTATTTGTTGGTTATGAAATTAATAAGAATGCTCAGCAAAATATAGATTGTCAGCAACAGCTTGTTGGTGTATTAGAGAAAGTAGTTATGCAAGACCCAAACAAAGCTAAAGTTTTATTAGATAATATAAAACCAAAAGAGCTTGTGAAAGAAGAGACAAGCGAAATTAAAAAAGAAGCTAAATACATGACTCAAGCGAAATATATTCTTATTTTAGAGGAGCATAGAGAATTGAGAAAAGGAAATGATGCACTAACAGCGGAAAGGAATACTTTAAAACAGCAATACAATGCATTAGGCAAAGAACAAGCTCCATTAAAGGAAGAATTAGATAAAACTTTAAAAGATTATAAAGTTATTATAGACGCAAAAACAGCATTAGAAGCGAAACAAAAAGAATTAACAAAGCAGGTTGCTGATATGAATGATGTGGCTACTAAATTAACTGGCGAGAATAATAAAATGAATAAAGCTTATGTTGCTCTTGCAGAAGCAAAAAAAATTGCAGATGCAAATTCAGTAGAAGCGACTGCTAAGTTAACTACGCTAGATAAAAAATATCAGCTGTTAACAGAAGAAAGAGCAAAATTAGAAAAAGATGTATTAAGAATAACTCTTAACTACAACAGCGTGTTAGAGCAGGCTGTTTCTCGTTCGAGAAGTTTGTCTCCAAGTGAGTCTGGAAAAGATAATATAGACTTATCATTACGCCAGGTTAACAGATTTAGAAATACTCCTGGTTTAGAAATAGTTTTCTTTGAGGGAAGCATAGATGGAGCAGAAAAAGTTAATTACGAGAGAACTAATTTGTATGGTGATAAAGAGCTTAGAGATAGAATGCTCGAAAACAGAAATTATGCTTTTCTTTTTGATTTTAATGGCGATGGAAAAAAAGATTTGTTTTATAATGGGGATAAAATAGGAGAAGATAAATTAAAAGAAGGGAGAGCAAACGAAACATTTGCTCCTGCTAAAACAATACCCAACAAAACTGCTTTGCAAATTTTAGGAAGATACATCTTAAAAAAAGACCTTGGGATTAATATTGAATAATTCTAATTGAAAGTGCATTTAAATTTCCTTTTATTCGGTAAGTATAAAGCTCTTCAATAATTAATTTTTTAAGTATGGCTTCTACTAAATTATAGCTCTTTTGATGCACTATGGGTTTGGGGTGTACATTAGTGCAAGGAATTAGAAATTACCGAAGAGAATATATGGCGATTGTAAGATAAATTAAGATGACTATTATTAATTAAGATGACTATTATTAATTAAGATGACTATTATTAATTAAGATGACTATTATTAATTAAGATGTGCATTTAAGAAACTCAACAATTTATTATAAGGATATTTTTCTTTTATTTGTCCTAAGTTAGTTAGTAATTTTAAAGTAGTTATGTTTAGATAAATTTATAAACTATTTTAAAGTGGTATCTGCATGAAAATAGGGTATGAGATGAAAGACCAGGAAAAACTATGGAATACCTCTGACAGCTTTGAAAAAATTGGAAAAGAAAAAATAAGCTCTCTTAAAAAGACAATAGAAGAGATAGAAAAACTTGTAAAAGAAAGAGAAAATTTAAGCAAAGCTATAGCTCAAGAGGCAGAGAAGATAAAAATGGATGTAAATAACTTTCTTGTAGAGCATAAACCAGTTGATTCTGATGGCTTGAAGGAAAGCGTGATGTTAAAGCAAAAGCAGGTTGAGATTTCTGAGCTGCAGTTGAAAGAAAAAGTAAGCTGTTGGCAGGATATTGCAAAGCTTAAAGAAGAATTGAGAGAAAAAGAAAAAGAGTTTAGCGAAAAAAAAGGAAGAATGGACATGCTGGGAAAAATAATGGAGGAGTGAAAATGGATGCTTATTCAGAAGAAAACACAAAAATAGGAGAGTAAAATGCAATTGCAAAAACTTTCAGTTGAAGAAATATGCATGAAGCTGAAGCCTGTATTTGGAAAAAGGATTGATGAAATTTACTTGAAATATGCAATGGCTGAGAGCAGAGAAGAAAGAGAAGAGATAGAGCATATTTTAAATGTTCTGTACAGCAAGCATTTATCTGAACTGCTTGGTAAAAAAGTTTTGCTTGAGCCTCCTTCTGAAGAGGATTTGATAGGGGAGTATCCTCTTGCTATGATAAATTATGCTGATAAAAATTTATATCCTTTTAGTTTAAGGGAGCAAGACTGGATTAGGCATGTTTGCATTTCTGGAATGAGCGGAAGCGGAAAGACTACTTTAGCTTTTCATATAATTGGAAATTTCATTAAAAAAGAAAAGCCATTTTTAATTTTTGATTGGAAAAAAAGCTTTAGGCCTTTAATGTTAGTAGACGGAGAAATTTTGTACTTTACAGTAGGAAATGAAAATATAAGTAATTTCTTTAGAATAAATATAAATCGTCCGCCTGAAGGAATCTCTCCAAAAGAATGGTTAAATGTGCTTTGCGATTTGATTACAGAAAGCTTTTTTGCATCTTATGGCGTTCATAAAGTTTTACTGGAAACTTTAGACGAGGCTTTTAAAGATTTGGGGGTTTACAATGGAAGCAAAAATTATCCGACATGGAACGAGATTAAGTGGAGACTTGAGAATAGATTAGAAAAAACAAAGGGAAGAACCGCTACTTGGTTAGAAAGTGCTTTAAGAATTGCGCATGTTTTAACTTTCGGAAATTTTGGAAAAGCCTTTAATTACAAAGGAAAAGAAAGCTTAACAATTGAAGAGCTGCTTGATAAGAAAGTTATTTTTGAGCTGAGCTCTTTAGGAAATATTGAGAAAAAATTCTTCTGCGAGTTTATTTTGACTTACATTTATAAGTTTAAAAAAGCAAGACAAACAGGAACAAGCCAGAATTTTGAGCATGCCATACTTGTGGATGAAGCGCATAATATTTTTTTAAAAGAAAAGACACATTTTGTTAAGGAATCAGTTACAGACATGATTTATAGGGAGATGAGAGAGTATGGAACAAGTTTAATATGCTTAGATCAGCATATTTCAAAAATAAGCGATACTGTTGCAGGCAATAGCGCCTGCCATGTTGCATTTCAGCAGCAGCTTCCGCAGGATATTGAAACAGTAAGCGGAATAATGCAGTTAAAAGAAAAAAGGCAGTATTTTTCTATGCTGCCTGTTGGTACAGCTATAGTAAAATTAGCTGAAAGGTACACCTCGCCATTTTTAATAAAAGTTCCTGAAGTAGGATTAAGAAAAAGAGAGGTTTCTGATACAGATATAGCGAATAAAATGAAATTTATTTTTGAAGGCAGAGCAATAGAACAGGGAAAAGACAAAGAATTTGCTCAAGCTTTAATGCATCCTTTGATGATTGAGCAAATAGAAAAGCCAATGATATCAAATGAAAAGCCAGAACTATCAAATCGCGAGATATTACAAAAAGCAACTGAAAAATTCAAAGAGATAGAAGTTGCAAGAGAGATGGAAAATAAAATAGTGAAAAAAGTTGTGGAAAATGAAAAACCGAAAGAAATAAAAGAGAAAATAGATAATTCTTTAACTCAAGCACAGCGAATTTTGTATGAATATGTGCAGAAAAAATTGGTTGCTGGAATAAATCTTGGGAAAATTGAAAAAACTTTAGAAGAAAACACAACGAAAGGAGATTATAAAATAGTTGATGTTTCTAAAGTTATAAATTATGCTATGACAAGCAAGATTAATAATTTAAATAAAACTATATCTGAAAATACCAAGATTAATAATTTAAATAAAACTATATCTGAAAATACCAATTTTGTAAAACAAAGTAAAAATGAAACAGAAAACATTGACGGAGAAATAGAGCAAAAAAGATTTTTGTCTTTTCTGCAGGAAAATTTAGAGCATAATCACAACACAGTTGAGCTTTACAAAAAACTGAATTTGTCTGCAAGAAAAGGAAATAAAATTAAAAATGAACTATTAAGCAAAGGATTAATCAGGGTTGAGGAAAAGAAAAATAGCAAAGGCTGGAAAAAAATTATTAAATTAAACTTTTCCTAAAAGTTTAATGTCAGAAGAATAAAAACAATAATCAAAAAATAAACTAAAGATGCTGAACTTAGATAATAAAAAATTAATAATTAAGGATTATATTGGGCTAAGGAGGAAAATTAAGCAGGAGATACAGAAGCTTGAAATATAACTTCTCAACTCCGCTTAAAAATTGCGTGAATATTAGCAAAAAAATCGTAAATCATGCTTAAAAATTGCGTGAATATTAGCAAAAAAATCGTAAATCATGCTTAAAATTATTAATAAAAAACAAAACTTACAAAACAACAAAAACCGCAAACAAAAACCACTAAATTAGAAAACAAAAAACAAAAAATCAGAAAACCAAAAACTCAGAAAACAAAGACAACAGCAAAACTTTAAAGAGAAAACATCAACACAAAAGAACAACAATTTTGACACAAGAAACATGCGGAATACCTTGAAATATAAGGAAAAACCTATAAGTTCAAAATAACTTGCAGGAAAGGAAAGCAGAAAAGAAAAAATTGCTTAGTTTATACTAGGAATACCTATGTAAGAGCTATGAAAAATCTATTTTTAAGGAGAGTGCAAAATCAAAATCCGGAAAAGCGTGAAATAACCAGGAATAACCTTTTTTAAAATGAGAATTATAGAAATTCTGAAAGGAGTTTGTCATGAACGCTGAAAATGAACAAAAACTGATTGAGGCGATAGTGGAGTTGAATAAGACAATGAAGAAGATACAAGTGGATGTTTATCGTATCTATGTCTTCGTGGTCGTGGCAATTATACTTGCTTTAGTAGCATTTTAGTAGCATTAGTCACTTTTTCTACTTAAATGAAAAGAGGAAGAATTGGAAGCAGAAGAATTGGAAAGAGATAATAAGATGAAAAGAGAAAGGATTCTCAAATGTTGGTATTAGGCAGACGAAGAGGCGAAAGCATTATGATTGGAGATGAGATTGAGATTATAGTTGTTACAGTTATTGGGGGTAGAGGCAGAAGCGAGGGTAGAGTGCGTTTAGGGATAACTGCGCCAAAAAATGTTCCTGTTCATCGCAGAGAAATTTATGAGGCTATTCAGCGAGAAAAAGAGGAAAGAGAAAAAGCAGAAGAAAAGAAAAAAGAAGAAAAGATGAAAAGGGAAGGGAATTTAACATGAAAAAATTAATGATGAACATTTGTTTAGTTGT